>VAPF01063512.1_pt1 | contig 33317 bp, 34 predicted proteins | sample 3393931 | NCBI WGS metagenome assembly VAPF01 (sample SAMN08290437, study PRJNA428436) | hydrothermal vent metagenome | isolation source: Deep-sea hydrothermal vent chimney | place: Atlantic Ocean: South-mid Altantic Ridge | depth 2773 m m | reverse complement strand
GTCGATTAGCAGGGAACTGCGGGGGGCAGGGGTTCCCTACCTGCTATCTACTGACAACCCACTGGGCTTTAAGTGGCGGGGCAAGTGGCAGCAATTTTTGGTTATATCCAATATTGACGAGTGGGACGCGCCCATATCCCAAGTGGATTTTGATCGCCGCATGGCGTCGTGGTCTACCTACGGCCAAGTCCGAAGAGGGGGCCGTCATGATACATGAAGAAGCGCTGACCATTTTAGGTTTAATCGGGCATCCTACAGAGGCCGAAATTCGGGGAGCGTACAGGCGTAAGGTGCTGACGGCGCACCCGGACCACAACCCGCTAAGCGGCGTCTTGGTGATGCAGTTGGCGGACTGGCGCACGGCGCGGGACCTCTTAACCGGCAACCCTCCTCCAGATAGTGCTTGCCATGTCTGTAAAGGTAGGGGTATGGTGGTTAAAGGGCTAACTCAAATGCCGTGCCCCGCGTGCGGCGGATCAGGAGATTACAATGGATAACCTAAGTGTGGGCGCGCCAGTGCCTTCAAGTATCGGCGCTTGTGCTGACCTTTACCACGATATTCGCACCTTGCGCCTGTCAATGGACAGTAAAGTGCGGGAGGTCAAAGCCCGCGAGACCGAGATCAGGGAGCACATTATCGACACGCTGTCCAAAGCCGAAGACACTGGCGCGGCGGGCCAACGCTACCGTGCTCAAATTGTTACCAAGGTGAAATACAACGTCCTTGATTGGGGGATTGTCACTGCGTGGATTCGCAAAAATGATCGTTTTGACATGTTGCAAAAGCGGCTGTCGGACGTGGCCGTTAAAGATTGGGTGGAGGCAAATGAGCGCATCCTCCCAGGAACTGAGCGCCTGACGGTGCCCGACGTATCAATCACCAAAATTTGAGGAGTACTTCCAATGAGCAATGAGCTAACCAATGTGACACAAGATTGGGCCGACGCAGCCACAGCGTATGCCAAGGCCGAGCCGCTGGAGGGGGGCAACTTCCTCTCGACAAAAGGCGGCGTCCTGACGTTTAACGAGCAGGCAATGCCGGGCAACCAAGCGGTTGTTGTTGTCGTGGACAGTGTTCGGGAAAACACCTACTACCCCGCCAAGTTTGACCCTGACTTGCCAATGCCCCCGACTTGTTTTGCCTTTGGCCGCAATAAAGATCTCATGGCCCCCCACCCCAGCATGGCAAGCCGTCTGGACTACTTCCAACCGCAGCATCAAGAGTGTGCGGGTTGTCCAATGAACGAATGGGGTAGCGCGGATACGGGCCGGGGCAAGGCGTGCCAAAATCGCCGCCGCTTGTCGCTCCTTCCAGCGGGCTACTACTCACCGAAAAAGGGAAGCAGGGATTTTGACCTTGACCTGTTCACGGACGAAACCGCATTTCAAACCGGCGACGTAGCCTATCTGCGCCTCCCCGTCACGAGTGTAGCCGAGTGGTCCAAGTACGTTAATCAAGTAGCGGCGAGCCTCCAGCGCCCACCTTATGGTGTTGTGACCCGCGTTTACGTTGAGCCGGACCCTAAGAGCCAATACAAGGTGCGTTTTGAGATGATCGAGCAAGTGTCGGATGATCTGGCACGGATCGTTATGGCCCGTCACGCCACCGAGGAGGCGATGCCGTTTCAGGGCTATGCAGCCCCAGAAGCCAACGCTACCAAAGGCGGCGATATGGGCGGCTTTAGGCGACCCGGAGCGTAGTCGTGGAGCCGGTAACCCTCGATTTTGAGACCTACCCAATTGCCAAGCGCCCGGATTATCCACCTAAACCGGTCAGCTTGGCGTTGCATCTGCCCGGCATGGCCCCGTTCTCGCTTCTGTGGGGGCACCCATCGGGCAATAACTGCACTGAGGCCGAGGCACGTGAGTGGCTGGCCAAAGTATGGGCCAGCAAGCACCCTGTGCTGTGCCACAACGCCAAGTTCGACCTGTCCGTAGCCTGTGAGGGTATGGGCTTCCTGATGCTGCCTTGGCGACGCATCCACGACACCATGATCTTGGCGTTCCTAAATGACCCCCATGCCCGTACACTTGGGCTTAAAGGCTTGGCGGAGTCCCTGCTGGGTGAGCCGCCAACCGAGCAGGATGCCGTTAAAGAGTGGGTGTGGGCCAACCGCGCCGCTCTGGCCCAGCGCTATGGTGGCAAAGCCCCGACCAAAGCCAAGGCCGGGGCGTGGATATACGCCGTGCCCGGGGAAGTGGTCGCTCCCTATGTGCTCGGTGACGTAACCCGCACCCGCGCCCTGTTCGACCGCTTGCTGCCGCGCATTGAAGCGCTGGGCATGGGGGATGCCTATAATCGCGAGCGCCAACTTATGCCAATTCTGATGGAGAACGAGCGCGACGGGATTCGAGTTGACGTTGCGCGCTTGCACCATGACGTTAAGGGCTATACGTCCCATTTCGACTACACCGAGGCGTGGCTGCGCTCTGCGCTCAAAGCCGAGGGCCTTAATTTCGACGCGGATCAGGACGTGGCGTCGGTGCTGCTGAGCGCTGGGATTGTCAAGGAGCGCGATTTTCCGCGCACCAAACCCACCAAGCGCCACCCTGACGGCCAGCGCAGTGTTGCCAAGGACAGCCTTACCCCGGACTTGTTCACCGGCCCCAGGGGCGCTCTCATCGCGTCCATGCTGGGCTATCGCAACCGGCTCAAGACCTGCCTGAGCATGTTCATGGGCCCGTGGTTGGCCCAAGCTAACATCAACGGTGGCCGTATCACCACCAATTGGCACCAGACCCGTGGCGCGAGTTTTGGCGGCACAAGGACCGGTCGTCCTTCAACCAGCGATTTTAACTTTTTGAACATCAGCAAGTCATTTGAGGGGCGCAACGATGGTTTTGTGCATCCCAAAGGTCTCCCTGCCCTGCCGCTCTGCCGCCAGTATATCTTGCCAGACGAGGGAGAGGTGTTCATCCACAGGGACTTTAGTGGGCAAGAGCTTCGAGTATTTGCACACTTTGAGCAGGGCGATTTGTGGCGACAATACCAAGCCGACCCACACACCGACCCGCACCAGTTTGTGGGTGATGAGTTGCGGCGCGTATCCGGTCAAGAGTTGCCCCGCATGAGTGTTAAGATTTTGAATTTCCAAAGCCTCTACGGTGGCGGCGTTCCAGCGCTGCAAAGAACGCTGCGCTGCACTATGGCAGAAGCCCGCAACCTCAAAGACTTCCACAATCGGGCTCTCCCGGGCCGGCGCATCCTCAATGAGGAGATCACACGCATTGTGCGGCGGGGGGACTCCATCCGCACATGGGGAGGTAGGCTTTATCGACCTGAGCGCCCCGGCCCAGATGGGCGGGATAAGATTTACAAGCTGATAAATTACCTCGTGCAGGGGTCAGCGGCGGATTTGACCAAACAGGTCATGGTTGACTGGTATAACCACCCGGACCGCAAGGCGCGGCTACTGACAGCCGTTTATGACGAGCTTGATATATCTGTAGCGCCTGATGCGGTGCCGGCGCAAATGCGCCTGCTGCGCGACGTCATGGCCGAAGAGAGGCTATCGGTGCCAATGCGGTCTGATGGCAAGACCGGCCCATCATGGGGAGATTTAACAAAATGGACAGACCAATGAGATACCCAACCGCATGGAGTTATTCCCGCTGGGCGACGTATGCCCAATGCCCCTTGAAATACAAGTGGCAGGTGGTGGACAAAGCCCCCTTCAAAAGCAGCCCGGCGATGGAGCGGGGCAACCGTATCCACATTGAGTTGGCGCAGCACGTCAGCGCCAAGGCGCGTATACCCGTCGAGATCAAGAGTCCTGCTATTAAAGATGTAGTCGCTGAGATACGGGCATGGCCAGACAAAATTGTTGAAAAGAAATGGGCATTTGACAACAAGTGGGGTAGTACGGGTTACTTTAGCCAAGCAGTTTGGCTCCGGGCTATCCTTGACGTCATGCTGTGTTACGATAATGGCGATGTCGAGGCCGTAGATTGGAAAACTGGGCGTCGCTATGATGACAACGACGACCAGATGGAATTGTTTGCTCTGGCGACCATGTGGAGGATGAAAGCGGCGCGGACCGTCACCACACGATTGGTTTATGTTGACACCAAAGATACTCAAGTAATTGTGGACTGGCCCCGGGCGGACTGGGAGTCACTTACCACTAAATGGGTGGAGCGGTCCAAGGTTATGCTCGCAGATCGCAGATGGGGCGCGCGCCCTAACGATAAATGCAAATGGTGCCAGTTTGGCAAGGATAACGGAGGCCCGTGTTTTTATGGGTAATCAGTATGACAGCAACACCAGAGGGCAAAATTCTTGCCAAACTTTTGAAATTCGCAAGGGTAAACGGCATCAAGTATATCCGTCTGGCCTTACAGCCGTATGTGGAAACCGGCTGGCCGGATGTGGTATTCCTGCTGCCCCATGGAGCATCTTACTGGATGGAGATAAAGCGGCACGGCAAAGAGCCCACCCCAAAACAGTTGGAGAAGTTGCATGATCTCTCTAACCTCGACTTCGTTTGCGGCTGGTTCGATGATGCCGACAAGGCGATTGCCGCCCTCACATCAGCCATGGAGACCATTGCCGTATATGACGCGCGCCGTAGAGTTTCTGCGCGCACACCCAGTAGCGGGTCTGCCTCTGGCCCCGGGGGGTCGCAAAACTAGCATCGCGCTTGCGGCGTTCCAAGCGCTGCGCGCCGAGGGCACGGTGCGGACTATGTTGGTCGTCGCGCCGTTGCGGGTATGCCGCCAAACATGGCCCGCCGAGGTTAAGAAGTGGTCTGAGTTCCGCGATTTGCGGGTTAGTCTGCTGCACGGTGCACACAAGGCGGAGGCATTGCGGGCAACGGCAGACGTGTACCTTATAAATCCAGAGGGCATTGCGTGGTTAACCGCCGAGGGCCACAACCGCCCTCTGCCGTTTGACGTGGTTTGCATCGACGAACTCACGCGGTTCAAAAACGCGCGCTCAATCCGCTCGAAGAAGCTATTCTCAGTCACGCACCAGACGCGCTACAAGTGGGGCCTGACTGGCAGTCTGCGCCCCAACACCCATATGGACCTGTTTGGCCAACAACTCGTGTTGGATGGGGGTGAGGCGCTCGGGCGTTACATTACGCACTATCGCAACCAATATTTTATCAAAAGCTACAACGGGTTTAAGTATGACCTCATCCCGGGGGCTGAGAAGCGCATCACGGCGCGCTTGGCCAAGACGTGGTTTTACATGGACCCAGGGGACTACAGCCAGTTGCCGCCACTGGTCGAGGACGTGCGCAAAATCACACTCCTCCCAGCGCAGCGCAAGCTTTATGACGCGATGAAACGCGACATGCTGGTTGCTCTGCCCGAGGGCCGGATTACCGCTGCCAATGCAGGGGCTTGCTATAGCAAATTGGCACAGTTGGCCAACGGCGCGATTTATACCAATGCCGAGGGCGAGGCGCGCAGAACGATACTGATCCACGACCAAAAGCTGGACGCGCTTGAGGAGATTATTGAGGAGCTTAACGGCGAACCGCTGCTGCTGGGGTACGAGTTTAATAGTGATCTTGAGCGTATTCGCGCCCGTCTCAAAGATCGTCTGCCGGGAGGCGTGCTGCCATATCTTGGCAAAGGCACTACGCTGAAACAGGAAACTGATTGGATTGTGGCGTGGAACCGAGGGGAGTTGCCCGTCATGGCCGCCCATCCCGCGTCGGCGGGGCATGGCCTAAATCTGCAAGAGGGCGCAGCGGCGCATGTTTGCTGGTTCTCGGTCAGTTGGGATTGGGAGCTATACGACCAGTTTATCAGGCGAGTGCGGCGCTCGGGCAACGACGCCCAGCGCATATTTAACCACCTCCTCATTGTTGAGGACTCCATCGACGAGCTTAAATTAGCAGCGCAGCATGACAAGGATATGGGCCACACCCGCCTGTTGGCTGCGCTGAATGAGTCTATTCTGCGCAGTCCTGCGCAAACCCACACCGCTGGGGTATCGGCGGATTTTAAGGAGGAATCAGAAATGGTTGCTAAACTTTCTCGCGGCGCTCCCACAATAGACGCGACTTCCACAACAAATGCGGCTCCCGTCGGATGGGGTGCACCGGCTCCTGCGGCTCCTGCGGCTCCTGCGGCTCCTGCGGCTCCTGCGGCTCCTGCGGCTCCTGCGGCTCCGGTTGTACCGGTAGGCTGGGGCAATGCGGGGGCACAGGCTCCTGAGGAGCAGAGGCAAGCTATTGCCGATACTCTGGCAGGTCCACCCAGTGTGGGGGACGTTTTTGGCGAGCAAATAGCCGACGCGACAGCGGCTCTGCAAGATGTAGTGCCGGAGGCGGCACCAGAGGCAGCACCAGAGGCGGCACCAGAGGCGGCACCAGAGGCGGCACCCAAACCCAAGCGCGCGGCGCGCAAGAAAGGCAGCCCTGCCCCCGGCTACCTCACGGCCCACGAGGAGGCGGCGACGAAGGCGTCGCTCTTGCAAATTGCCTTCGCTGATGCAGAAACGACTTTGGAGGAGGGACTTGACATCGCCAAAGAGCTTTGGGCGTTTTGTTATCCTCATGCGGATAGCTAGATGGCCCGGGCTATCCCCATAACAATCAGGGGCACCCCCTACCCCTCAAGGAGTGCAGCAACTGCTGCGCTCCATATCACCAATGCCAAGCTGCAACTGGCGCTGGCACGGGGGACGGTGGACGCTCTACTGACGCTCCCGGCCGTCATGAGCGTGGATGTGCGGGGCCAGCACTTTGACACAGTGGTTGAGTGTGCCAAGTATTTCAAAATCGGTGTATCCACGGTCTACAGCGCTTTGCGCCGAGGCTATCCCGATGGGATAGGTTTGGGACGCGGAGCGAGGAGAAAGAGCAATGCCAAAGATACCTGAAAGGCAGCGTATTTTGATCGCAGCAATCCAGCATGTTTGCGGTGAGCGCGATCTTGAGTATGGGCCTCCTATCGAGGCTCATGCCCGTATAGCTGGAATGTGGAGCGCCTATCTCCGAGGAAAGCATGGGGCGGATTTCGCTATCTCCGCCGAGGACGTGGCTTGGCTCAATGTTTTACAGAAGATGGTGCGCACAATGAACGGTGCCACCACTGGCGACACATACGAGGACGCTGCTGGATATGCCGCAATCGCCGGGGAGGTTAGGCAAGATGGGGAAGCGTAGTACTTATAAACGCGCGGCGCGCGACTTTTACCCGACACCCAACGTGGCCATTGCGCCACTGATCCCATGGCTGCCAACTCGGGAATTTGAGTTTGTTGACCCATGTGCTGGCGATGGACGACTGGTCAATTATCTGCACAGCACATCAAAAGGGAGGTGTATCGACGCCTACGATATCGAGCCTCCACCATTGCTGGAGTCGCCCATGATCCCGGGTTTTGTGCGCAAGCAAGATGCTCTTGCCGTTGCTGGGCGTGCTTCCCAATCTGGGGTTTACTTGATCACCAACCCGCCATGGAATCGTAAATTTCTGCACGCGGCTCTGGACCTGTGGCTGCCAACCGATTCGGCAGTCTGGGTGTTGCTTGATGCGGGGTGGATGCACACCAAGCAAGCCATTCCGTATATGACATATTGCGAGCGCATTGTATCGGTTGGGCGCGTGAAGTGGATTCCGGGGTCTCTCTACAGCGGTAAAGACGACTGTTGTTGGTATAAGTTTGGGAACTTTGAGGCACTACATACCATCTTCACCGGGAGAACAAGATGACTGAATCAAGTTGGGCTGATGCCCTGTGCAAAGTCGTTGACGAACGGGACGCGCTGAAATCTCAACTCGCCACCATAAGGAATGATGCCCTGCGTGAGGCTCTAGCCGTATCACAGGAGTTCCAGTCCGCCGAATGGAGGGGCTCACAAAGAACAGCGGCGTTGAATATCTCAAGGGCCATCCTCGCCCTGATCAAGGAGACAGGCTTATGACCGAGCCTATGATAAGGCCTTAAAGTCCTCGACCGCCTGATTACGATCAGGAGAGGTGCTACCACCAACAGCCACACTCGGACTGCTGGCGGTCAACTCCCGAAGCGCCGCGATATTCTTGATCACCTGTGGTGTCTGGCGCAATATGCGCTGGGCGTCGATTGATTTAGCCTGATAACGCGCGCCAAAGTAAAATGTCACAATTGCCCCGAGCAACCACCAAAGTTGACTGGGCACCAGCACCAGCCCCTGCATCCGGGACGCAAACCAAATTGGGTTGTACATAGCACTGACAAATAGGGCGATGGTGCCCAGCGCCATAGCGGGGCGGGGCAACCGATTGAGGCCGTCAATCAGGGCGTTGAACCAACCCCGATTAGCCTGAAACTCGGTGGCAAATTCACTTAGGGCCGACGATTGGTAATTGGCGGCGCGCTCTGCCGACTTCTCAGCGTTGGGCCGAAATGCGCCTAGTGTTTGAGTTATGACATTTTTGCCACCCCCAAACAGAAGACCTAGAATTGATCCAATCATGCCCATGATTTCACCCGTTGCTTAAATTCCACAGTCGTCAGCCGATATTGCGGACTGATAGAGGTTTCCGCGCGTTTAATCCAGCCTCCCTTGCCACCAGCAGCAGTACGAGCAAATTTTCTCAGCCCTGGACGATCATCCGCCAGCCGGAAATAGTAATTTCGCCGGGCGATGCCATAAGCGTCAACGAAGTTGCCTTTCTGGAACGGTGCAGGGGCATCATGGAGGGCCTCACTCGTGGCAGCGGCTGTTGCCGGTCCTAGCCCGCCATCAACAGCAACAGGCTCGCCGTACTTTGCCAGCAAGCGTTGTAGAATACGAACAGCATTACTGCCCGCGTTGACGTACATGTCAAAAACTGAGGGCTGCAATGGCTTGGGTAGCAAGTCGATCTTTGGTTTGTTGAAATAATACTCAATGAAAATCTTGGCCGCTCCAGAAGAAGTAATGGCCTTCAGTTCGGAGATTGTCGCGCCCGGTTCAATCTCCCGAAAGGTGCGAATAGTGACCCCGTACTTGGTGGGGCCACCGGGATCGTTGGGGTCGTTGGTGTATCTCTCGCCCTCGCGGGCGACGATTGCATCCGCGAGTTGCTGAACGGACTTCACTTCTTCCCCCTTATAGTCTCGTTGAGAACATCACGAAGTATGCCCTCAATTGAGGCTGTGGTTTTCTGTAGACCAGTAAATAATAGATTGTTGGCCTCAAAATGTTTATTTTGTATCTCATTGACCGCCGTATTTGCCTTAACAGCATCCGCAACGGCCCCGAGGGCTTTTATGGTCTGGCTTTGCTCCTCCTCGGCACTCCCAGATAGTGCCCGGCGCACTGGCCCAGCCAGAATGAGGACGAACCCCATCATGAGAATGACCGCAATCAGACCTTCGACAGAATTGATGCCTTTCAAAAGGACCGCCACAGTAATTTCCTCGCAAGTAGAGTTAGTCGAAGGTCGCGGTAGCTGCTAATGGCCAAAAGCCAAAAGATAATAGCAATCGGGAACTCAGTAATGACCACGAAAAGTGGCCCGGCATAGCTGTTTTTAGCGGTTGCCAACAGGATGAATGTCACCAACAGGGCATGAACTGTCATGCCGATTACCCTGAGCAAGGGGGACCACGCCCAGCGCCCATTTATCCGCACTCCGGTAGCGTGGATGACCCCCGCGACGACGAAGGCCATGCCAATTATCTCCTCCGCCCCATCACGGGCGTCGATCCAGCCAAGCGGGTCCAGTCCGGCCTCACTGGTCAGCACCAGCATGACGCCGATGTAGACTCCGAAGCTGGCCATAAGCATCTCGGCAATTCTGCCGAATCTAGTGAGGTGACTTATCACAATCAGCCCCCGTTCTTAGGGGTAATTGTTATCCTCAAAGGAGCATAATGCTGATCGGGCATTGTCAGTTGGGCCGCCGTCGCCCCGGATACTCCAGCAACAGCGTGCAAAACTGCGGCCCGCTCGGACTCAGTTACCCCGGCCTTTGTCATTATGGCAATGCCCTGGCTAATCTTTTTTGGATTTCGGGACGTCAAGTACTCGGCAACTTTGCGGTCAACTCCATGGGGGAGCCGACCAATACCGAGTTTATCCTTGAGGTATCTCATAGCCCTGACCATGCTCGCCCCCCACCAACCTGACGCGCCTTCGGCAACTGCAACCACCGCATTGGACGCGGGAACCTCGGTAGGTGGGCGTATAGGGGCTGCTCTTGAAATTGACAGGGCGCGATTGGCGCTATCTGTAGCGGCGGCGGCTTGCTGTATATTGGTTGCTGCCGCTGGGCCCATACCCTGTTGAAGCAGTTCAGCGGTGCTGGTGCCGGTCTGGGCCAACTTGTGGGCTGTTGCTGCCGCCCCCTCCACACTGGCCGCCGCTTTATGGGCGAAGTGGTTCGCTAACCCTGCGCGGAATCCCAGCACACCCTGGGGGGTGTCCATGGATGCCGACAACTCAGAATTAGCCACAACACCGCCTGAGTTCCCTGTTGACCCATGCTCAAAGGCGCGGCGGTAGTCATGGGCGTTTTTGGTGAAGGTCAGCATATCCTTGTAGACGGGGTGAGCCGCCGCGCCGGTGTCCGTAATCTGGGCCACGATGCCTTTAAGCTCCTGCCCAATAGTCCAGTTAGCGCTGGCAGAATTTGGGTTGGTGTACACCTGTGTTTCTTTTTGCATCGCTTTTCGGATGCCCTCGATATCAGTCATGGTTAGCCGATTGGTGGTGGCACCGGGGGCAATACTCCCATCCGGGAGCATCAAATCATTGATGGTTGCGGCCACCTTTTTGCCAAGCTTGGTTGCGTCGGGAATTGCTTTTCTCAAAAAGGGGTTAAGGAGCACGTCTTGGGCGAACTTGCCTGTCACAGGGACGGGCAGAGGGTTAACGGGGGCCATCATGGCACTTGCCGTGGCAACACGGGTTTTATTAATGTCGTTAAGGGCTTGAGTTCGGGTCATGCCTTGGGTTGGTATCTGCTCCAAAGAGACAGGCGCAGTTCCCGGGGCGAGGGCTGGTGGCCTGTTGGTCTCCCCAATCAGGCCCGCGAGATTGCGCGGTTGGGCCTCCTTCGCCCGCGCGGCGTTGGCTTGTAGAGCGACAGCTAATTGAGGATTGCTATCTGCCATTGCCCGCAGCGCACCGCTTTGTGAGTCATGCAGGATTTCCGGTATAGTTGGAACTCGACCGGTTGCGTCCTTATAATTTGTAAGTGCAGCCTGAAGTTCTTTTGGCTTCAAGCCTATCTTGTCTGCTATCAGGCCCCACGCCCTGCTGGATGGAGTGCCCTTGGTTGGGAGCGCAGCCTTAATCGTAGCCTTGGCAGTATCACTTGGGCCGGTGACAAAAGGAATTGACTTGCCCAATTGCTCCAAGGTGGGCATCAAGTCCGGGGAGACCTTATTGACAAGCCCTCCTACTTTATCTGCTATGCCTCCCGCTACCGAGGTAATTGTGGGCAGAGCGCCACCTATTGCGCTCCCCGCTGTGCCGCCTACGAGAGCCGCGACACCCGTGTTGACATTTGGGATAAGCTGCCCAGCATCCGCCATTTGACTAATGCCCCCGAGCGTCGCTCCGAGCGCAGCTTGCTTGCCCGCACGGACTGCGAGGGATTGGCCAGTGGTATCAAGTGCGCCACCAACATTTCCGGCTATACGGCTAATGAGAGGGACGCTGGACTTGGCCCCGGCTTCGATCCCTTTGGCGAGGAGACCGCCCCCGGTGAATAGGCCGCCAACGGTCCCTGCGGCACTGAGCCAAGGGTGCTGTTGATACTCTTTCTGAGTTGTTCGTTTGAACCTGTTGAAGTCCTGACGCCAAGTTGGGGGATGCTCAGAGACTGCCTTGTCAACCAGCCACGCCGCTGTTCCACCCGCCAAATCACTCAGGCCAAGGGTCGCAGTACTTAGGAGAGAGTTACTAAGGGCTGCATACCCTCCTAGTACCCCACTTTGATCAGGGGGTTGCCATTGCTGAGGCTGGGCGGTGGCTTGCGGTGGCGTGGCTGGCTGTTGGGGGGTATCTGGTTGGGGCACAAGATCGCCGAAGTTCATTGCCATACTACTGGCCCCCTTGTGGCTGTGGACCATCATATAGGGCTTGGGGGTCGTATCCCCCCTGCGACATACGGTCCATTACGGCCTGTACTGGTGCGCCATTGGCGATGGCTTGCCGTGCCAGCCCTACCACATCTGCGAGGGTCTGGGTGGGCTGGGCGGCTGCGAGCTGGGCGGCTGCGGGCTGGGCGGCTGCGGGCTGGGCGGCTGCGGGCTGGGCGGCTGCGCCATAAAGAGGATTGGCCCCAATTGCCTTCCTCATGCGTGTCAAGTTATCATTCGTGGCTTTGATCAACCCGTTGGCATATTGGAGAGTGTGGGGTATGACCCTTTGGATATCCCGCAGAGACACCATTATTTCGGCAGGGGTCATGGACAAGTCTACTGGGGCATAAGCCCCACCCATTGCCTGCAACTCGTAGTTGGTCACCCGACCCGCAAAAGCACCCTGCTGGCGCGAGGATGCAACGTCGGTAAGGCCAAGGGTGGCAGTCATGGACTCCGCCAATTTGGTAAACAACTTCGCATCTGACCCAGACACATATTTCCCGAGGGCCTCGTTAAGAGGTGCGTTTCCCGATATCCGTCTTGTAACGGCTGCTAGCCGCTTCAGAAGATCAGGGGCCAGCTTGAGCCGGGTGGTGAACACTTGAGCAGATGCCGCATCAACTTCTGCCTTCTTGAGGGCGGTTGAATTTTTGTTTTGGGCGGCGAGAAGATCAGCCTGCGCTTTTGCGCGTATCCCCGGAGCTAGTCTCTTGTCGATAGCGATCTTATTGTTGAGGGCGATAAGTTTTGCCCGGTTTATCATATCTTTTACAGCGTTGCCCGGCGCACTGGCCACCTGTGCCCCCGTCGGGGCCCCGTTAGCCACGGCGGCGGCGGTCTGTGTTAGCAGGGTTGCAAATTCAGTAGGGTTGGCATCGAACTTGGTTTTCATTTGGGCCAAGTCCTGCGGTGTCGCTCCCGTAAGGCGTTGTATCTCCGGTACAACTGCGTTCCACGCGTCCCCCGGAGCCATGCCCTTTTTAAGGACCCCCGACAAGGATACCCCCAAAGAGTAGGCTATGCGCACCCCATTGCCGCGCTGAGTGGCAGCGATATCCTGTTTCTGCTTTCGGGCCGTATTTTGGTTTATCATAGCCCCTTGCGCAAGGATTTGGGGATTACGCGAGGTGTTGAACTTGTTTTTAGCGCGCAGGTTTGTATTCACCAATCCTTGATGCTGTATTCTGAGGGGGTTGTTTTTGGTGTTGAAGGCATTTGAGATTTGAGTTGTCCCCAAGTTGGCCCTCCCTTGGGCCAACTTTGTCGGATTGTTTGCAATATCAAATTTGTTTTTAGTGGCTAAGCTTGTGTTCGCCAATCCCTGATACTGTACCTTAAGAGGGTCTATCCGAGTCGATTGAAGATAGTTTTGCGCTTGCTGTGCTACGACGGGCGCACCAACAGTTGGACCGTATATCTTGGTCAGCGCATTCATTGCCTGAAATCTCCGCGCATTGGCGTTGAGATCATTCAAGTTCTTGGCACCTGCCGCAAATGCCTGTTGAAAAGGGTCTGTCATATTTAGCGCCCCGATGAGAATTGGACTTGGGTTGGTGTACCGACGCCATACCTATTCTTGAAATATTGCATCCCCATACCCAGTGCGCCGCCAACGCCCGCAGCTTGGGCATCCCCGGCTGCTATAGTTGCTTTCGCAACTGGGCCTGCGGCGTAACCACCAGACGCAGCCGCGCCCGTCACCATACCAAGTTGTTTTTGTCCGGTTGCCCCAAGGCCACCAAGCTGTGCAAGGTAGTTGTTAAACTGCTGCCCCGCCAAGCCCTGGCCATAGGCTTGCAAAGCTTTGGCGGTACCCCCGCTGTTGAGCAGTCCCTTGGAGGCTGCGCCACTTTCAATTGCGTTCGTACCTTGCCCAAGTTTGAACTTATACCCTGTGCTGTTCAAGTAATTTTGAAAGGCGTTGTTGGTCCCCTGCCCGAGGGGAGCTTGGCCCAAAAGTTGAGCGCGCGCGTTATTGGCGCGCAGCCCATTTTGCATGAGTTGGTGACTGGCTGCCGACCCGGCCCCGCTATTCAAATAGTTGTAACCGGTCAAGGCCGTTGCTTTGGCGGCCCGTGCTGCATTACTGGCTGCCTGCCGGCGCTTGTTTCCCTCAAAAAGGCTTACGCCCATCCCTAACAGCGGTACAATCCAGCCCATAATTCCCGATCCAGTTTATAAATCACGCAGGAGCGACCGCCCAGGTCGATACAGGAGCCAATGGCTACGAGACCCACGGCCCTGCTTATTATCCTCGCCCGCAAATTAGCGCGCGGAACTGCACCGACTATAGCCGCGACGTTCGTGGTTGTAAATACATGACCAATAGCTTGGCGAATGAATTGCAATGCTGCGGCTCCGCGCACCTGATTGGTCAGGAGATAGTGCATCTCCATGGCATTACTTTCCAATTTATTGAAAATTACTGCGCCCTTGTGATCGCCATAAGCAATATTGGCTGAGTCACCCAGAAATTCTGACAAATCAAGATTGGAGTGTCCCGGCGCGACATACGGTGCCACGCTGGGATCATTCACCACCTCATTGAGGGTCGCTGCGTCGATCATGCAGTTGCCAGCAAGCCCAACTGTGTGGCATTCACCTTAGCCGCAGTCCACGCCGCGCTATCGGACGGATCAGCCGTCCACTCTGTCGCGTAAGGGGCGCTTGCCGGGGCGAGGGGAATAACGACCCCATCATAGTCAGTAGTCCCAATACGCAAAGAATTTGAGACACCCCCAACTGCTCCCACGGATAGGCTTCCTCTAATGCTAGCTACCACAGAGGATATCACGTCAGAGCCTGAATAAGTTGCTAGCACTGACGAGACGCGGTTGCCCACAGTACCTGATACCGCCGCTGTAGTAAGACTGTCGTCGCCAAGCTCGGAGAAGCCCCCTGCCCACTGGGTATAGTTTCCGACTGCGGTCGGGTTCAGCCGTGTAAGGCGAAGGCCCCGCGTATCAGCATCAGCAATAATGACTTCGCTAACGTAGTAGTCCCATCCACCAATGTTCATAAAGCCGAACGATGAAGCTACCCCCTTGCCTCCGGTGTTGGCCGCTGTGGCCGATGTAACCAAGGCAGAATTTGCGTACACACCAATGCTAACGTCTGTAGTCGTGACTGTTATCTTCACATCGACCATTATTGTTGCGCCGGCGAGGAGCGCGGGACCACCGGATACACCAACAACGACAGTATCCCCATTCGCTGACGCCTGCATGAAACTATTGTAGACTTTGATAAGCGCCAGTTCATTCCCAGCTACATCCCGAACCGTAAATATTTTAATAGTGTAGTTAGCGAAGCTGGACGCCACTGCCATTCGATAGTGATACCAAGTTATAGTTGCCACCGGAGCAGGGTGGTTGCCCACAAAACTAGTCGCGGCGTTGTAGGGGACATAAATCGCGTAAGGGGTTCGGGTCGCGTCATTATAAGTGCCGGTCGCATTAGTTGCGGGGGGACCACCGAAGTCTGCCTTACTGTTAGAGGCATAGAGAATAGACATGAATCATGCTCCTATGATGTAAATAACCTGTTTTGACAGGGCAACGCTGGCTGCTGGTGCCTGCCCTGCCAGCAGGTAAGCAGGTTGACTTGAGATAGCAACGCTGGCTGCTGGTGCCTGCCCTGCCAGCAGGTAAGCAGGTTGACTTGAGATTGATCTGACTGATGGAGTCTGTACCAGATCGCCAGACAAGATGTAGTTGTTTGCCCCGTTTGGCAGTAGTCTGGCGGTGGAGAACTGCGTGCGCAGGCTCAAATACCCGTCTGCTGCGCTTACGGTGACACCCCCGACAGCGGAAACAGTTGTCTGCCCAGTGCCGATAGCAATAAGTTTGAGCGGCTCAGTCCCCGTGAGGCCCAAGGGAACTACTATGGCGTTGGCAGTCGCCACGCTCATGGTAATCAGTTTGGAGCCAGCAAGATCACTGTTCACAAGAGTGTAGTTCGCCGTTTTTGGCAGGATTGATATGCTCGATCCGCCGGTTGCAGGCGTTACGAACTCAAGAGCCGTAGCCCCTGCGTTCACTTGTACTGCCTGTCCAGCGGTGCCAAGGGCGGTAGGGGTATCGGTCAGACCAACGAAGGTAGTTGCCGCCGCCGCGGGAGTCACAAACTCAAGAGCCGTAGCCCCTGCGTTCACTTGTACTGCCTGTCCAGTGGTGCCAAGGGCGGCAGGGGTATCGGTCAGACCAACAAAGGTAGTTGCCCCACCACCGCTGCCCGGGACCACCCACGAGCGTACCCCGGCTATCGTAGAGGCTAGCACGTCACCGTCAGCAGCAGGGTTGCCAAGGGACGTCTCCTTGGCGTCCAGCGCCGCTTGTTGGGCCACTGACACCGGTTTAGCGGCGTCGCTGGTGTTATCCACATTCGGTAGGAGTGCCACGACGTGGTTAATATCCGACACCTTGGCGTTGTTAGTCACGATGTCAGCGGCTTGTGCGCCGGTCAGAGCCGCTGAGGTTGCCGCTGCATCCACCACCCCGTCAGCGTTGATATCATAGACTGATTTGAGCATATCACCACTAGCGGGGGGCGTTGTATAAGCCCCTGTGCCGTCTAGAAATTCAGTCGCTAGTCCTGATAGCTTCGGAGCAAAGCCATGTGAAGTGAGGCCCACATCGCCTGTAAGCACGTCTGAGAGGGCAATATCACTGTCACGCACCTGCCCATAGGCAGGAGGGTTAGTGCCCCTCAGGTAGCGCGTACCATCCACTGGGGACACCAGTCCAGACCACAGGGAGGTGGTTCGAAGTAATATTGACCCCGGGCTGGCATCAATAACGTCCAGAACGCCGCTCACGGCGGCAACTGTAGACAAGTCCTTGATCCCGGCGTTCAGAGTTACTTGAGTTTGCCATTTGCGCATGAACTCAAGGGTTGGGGTTCCATCGGCATTGGTCAACCGTACATTCATCGAAAGGGGTGACTGCTGATTACCCATCGTAGTTGTCCACAAAGGCATCAGCCCCGTCAATGCGAATAACCCCACCAACATCAGTTATTTGGAATACCCGCCCCGGAGCCATGAATGATCCCAATGAACGCCAAGCAATTTCGCCCGAAAAATCCTTCTCAGTAAGGGCTACGTCCTTAGAATCGGACCACGTGTTTCCCGAGTCGTCACTGAACCTAAGCGTGATAATTGCACCGTCTGGTTCGGTGAGATGACCGACACTTGCAGTTAGACGCAGAGCATCACAGCTTACGAACACCCTTGATCGGGTTTCAACGGCCCCCGTGACGGCGTGGGTTACATCACGAAAGCCTTCGTCCCGCAGGGCATCTGGATCGAGTTCCCAGACTTCACCACTTTGGAGATCGGCCCCAGCAATTCTGTCCTCACCAAAAAGTGTGCCATTGCGCATATTCCAACCAACATAGCCCGCAGTTTGAAATTGACTCCATTGCCCAGTAATGACGTCGTATAAGAATGTCCCCTCTTGACCCAGATCGAGGACATAAAACGTGTGCCCGTCCAATGAGAATGACCACGCCCGACTTCGAGTTTCAACTCCGGTGAACTTGCCGTAAACCGCCATGAGCGCCAGCGTATAAGCATTGAACGACTTACGGATTGCGGAGGCATAAACTACCAGCGCTGCATTTTGGGTATTCTCCATATGACGTGTGGCAGCCGGAGCATAGACGACCAGTGCCGCCGCCTGCGACGCCAAAAATCCTTGAGAATTGGCCCCTGCGTGAATGACCTGTGAGGATAACTGCTGTGCTTGGGCTCCCCGCTGAGAGGAATCAACAACGTAGGGTCCAACCAGAGCAACTTGCGAGGTATTCGTATTGGTCATGACCCTCCCCCTAGCTGGTGCGGTTTACTCTGACGAGGCTTTGGGTCAAGATAGCTGGTGATAAAGGATTGGTCGGATTATCAGGATCATTCTCAATCGTGTCCATGTAGACCGTAGGCGCAGTACTTATGGAGTGATTGGCTCCGCTTAATACCCCTCCGAGCAACCCGACCATTGAGGTCTGGACTGTGGCAATACCCGCGTCCGTTTTAAGCATCCGGGTTGCAATAGTCACGCTGTCAACTTGTGTTGCGTCATTCGGCAACCGGCTTACCCTGAATTGGCTGTAAGCTGGTATGTCAACGCCCCCGAGAAGAGTTACTGCTCCCCACGTCGCTGCTACGCCGGTTGCTGTGGAAGCAAAAGCATTGCCCGATGTTCCGGGCACATTCGCAGTAACAACCATAATCCCGCTCGGATTGGCTAATGCCGTAATGTCATTATTGGCAATAGTGGCAGTCCCATAAGTGGTCCCAATCCCGGCTCCTGCGTTAATGGCTGCAACCAGATTACTCTCACAATCCGCGATCGTCGCCCCAATCAAGACGTCATAAGCCACTGCGACTGCCGCAACCCATGTATAGACTGCTGCGGTTGTCCCATCCGTAGTTGCCACAGTTACGGTGTCCGCCGCTGTGGGGATTGCTGTAAGTGTCAGAACGCCCGTAGCAGGAATAAAGTCCGCCGAAATATAATTGTCCTCGGTTGGAGTAAGTTCATCAATTGTCTGGTAGGCAAACGATCCATCCATAGGATTTACTACTGTTGAATCATTCCCCAAGAAATTGCTGTGCCCAGCATTTGATAGGTCGGAGGCTGTCTGATCATCAAAAGTAGTTCTCAATGCCACGCTTGCCCAAAGGGGGTCCGTTCCGATCCCAATGGGAAGTGCCACACTGGGTGGAGTGAAGTTGGCGGTATACCGGGAAGTCCCAATAGTAATCCTGACATCATCCATCCATAATCTACTATCAACTGCCCAGTATGCAGAATATCCCGTTCGACTACTGCCCAAAATAACTTTTTTGTAGGTGTAACCATAAGTTACAGTGTCGGGTACCACAGGGCCCAATTGAACTCCGTCAATATAGATCGTCAAAAACCCGGCTGCGCGATTTACCGCGACATGATACCAGCGACCAATAACAGGTGACCACGGGTAGGAGAAAAGAGTAGTGACATTATTTGCTGTACCGTCAGCTGAGGCCTCCATAACAAGTTGACCGCCGTTATTAGCAATACTCCCAAGATATAGCTGCCAATCCTTGTTATTTGGAGCATCTTCCTCCCACGAAGACAAAATAGACGCTACCGCAATCCCAGCCGGACTAGCTGCAACTTGAGTCCCGTACGGTAAGGTGGAAAATCGAACCTGTGCTTCGACTGTATAATCAGATGCGCCAATTTGCAAATCCCCAGCCACAGTTTCCGAGTATTCAGCATAAGCTGTGCCACTCCCATTGAGCAGCCTTAGGACACCCACACCAAATCTCTTAATTGGGTGTGCAACCCAGCCTTGATTGAGATTATCATCACTATTAACCATAAGGGTCGCAACCCGGCGGTCGCCAACGATTGCATTATTCAAGGCGCCAATCGTATCACGAATAATCAGATTACTAAAATACTGCGTTGGGTAAACTGAGATATTTGATTGAATAGCTGGCAGAAATCTCATCTGGGCAACTGTATTTGCAGGAGTAATCGTCATGCCGACCGCTGTGATAACAGGTGTTTCATTCACGTTGAGGGTAAATGTCCCAGCGACCGCTGAAAACTCCATCTCAAGATGGTTAGCTGTCTCGGACACAATAACAGGGCCACCTGTCTGGGCCAGGGTTACTGTATTATCCACATTCCGTAGGAGCAAGGCCCCTGTAGAAGTAATCACCAACCATGCCATGATCGTATTACTGACGTCGGCAAAGCCACAAATCACCGCTTCGGTAAGGGGCAAGCTGCTAATGGCATAGTAAAATGATGCAATGCACGGATCAGCCGCGACCGGCAGAACTCGGCGAAATGAGGATGCATTTGCAAACGTTGTCTCAAGACCGTCGTAGGACACAGTATATCTTGAAGCGTATATGTCCAGATCAAGAGGAGCCCATGGCAACTGCCCCAGTGAGGGTTGTGGACCGTTATTTGAACTATATGGGTTGATATAAGTGGGTAATGGGAGTTGTGCCCATACCCCTGCAAGTAATGCTCTGGATCGGTCATAGGCGGTAACACCTGTCGCGTTACTTGAGACAATCTCACCAATTCCGTAGGTCGCAAACCCCTCAACCACAATATTTGTCATTAGGTAATCCCTCCTTCACGGCGCAACTGCACCCTGATACGTTCCTCAATGCCATGTGTGCTGACCCTTTTCAACCCGCCGATAACTGAATAGACTACGCGGTCATTGCCAATCAAAAACACATTATCCTTAACATTTACCGCAGTACCCGGAACAATCCCCCGTGCCATTGCGCGCCCCACAATGGGTGCAATTGGACTATTGCCGTTGCCCGTCGCATACCACGTCTCAATTGATCCTTCTCCCATGACGATTGTTGTATCTCCCACGGTCACCATGTTCACCACGGGATCGGGATTGCTTTCTTTCTCAAGAAAATCAAGTGCACTCATAGTGGTCGATCCGGGGCGTAGATAGAATACTTTCTGCGAGCCGCTGACGGCGCATAGAATGAAGTGACTCAAGTTTGCCAGAGCGCCGATACCCTCACCAGTAGGGATAACGACTTGCTGCAAGGCATCAATTCCACCCCCAAGCAATGTTGGGGCTGCCCATGCCAAACCAGTGCCAGAATGAATACTGGTGGTGATGCCATTACCAATCGTAAGATCGGAAACAGCTTTTACAGTCAATTTCGTTGCGGGTGGGCCCCCGGACGATACGGAGGTTACGAGAAGCGCTGGGCCGGTTAGGGCCGTGCTGAAATCAGTGCCGGACACTCCTGCAAAAGCCAAAAGTTGCTCCAACGCTAACAGGGGATCAGTCCCCGGATTCGCCAGCCATGGGTGTAGCGCGCTGCCATTAGGTGGGAAAGCCCCATTGCCGTTGGCGTCAGGGGTGGTGGCATCCACGCTCACGTTCCAACTATAGTAAACTCCACCAATCTCAACAACCTGCGCCGCCGGGACTACGGTAGAGGTCAGCACTCCCGAGGCATGAGTACCGCCGTCGTAGTATTGCAGCAAAGTACCATCGGAGAAGAACATCCGCTCATAGCCAACACCTTTATCCCATGCCACGAATGGCTCTGATGACCCCTGCATAACTCCAGTTATCTGGATCGTCTTCTTAGTTGCCAAGCGGTAGCGCCAGACATTTTGCCCGGTCACACCAAAAAGGTCATTTTCAAAAAGGCCGACACGGCTGTAGAGCCCGCGCGGGGCGTCTGTACTGGTGCTGCCAGAAAAGTAGGTAAGTGGTTTGGTCGCAGAGCGCGCTAAAAGGGCAGTTTTCTCAACTGCATTTGTAGGGTCCCTTTCCACAAACCTATTGACAAGTTTTATCTCTGGTTCTGCCGCAGTCTTGCGGTGATAAGCGCTTATACCGAGATGAATATCCACCATTATGGCGACACCGCCCCCTCAGGATATGCTTGTAGGGAATTGGGAATTTGGTTGCTCCCAAATATGCTATCCTGGCTCTGGGTAAATCGCGCCCGTGCCGCCCTCTGGGCCTCTTTCACCATATTCAGAGTGCCGGGCAGCAAAGTCTTATTGTAGCGCGCCGATAAGCGCATAGCGAGAAGACCAATCCAAAGATCGTCCATGTCCAGTGGGAAGACCATCGTATCAGTTGCCAAGAGGGGCGCGACGGTAAGCCAGTCCCCCAAATCAGCGCGATATAGCCATTGCTGCGCCATGACGGGGTTTGTGAAGGTCTTGGTGGGAGTCCCCCCAATCATGCGACCATTGCCGTCCAGCGTCAATACAGAGCCTGTGGGTGCCGTTACTGACGCCCCCGACCCTTGCACTATGGCCATTCTGGACCCATCATCGGGGCTTTCAGGAAACCAGACGGTGGTCAATGCTCCACCCCACACGAGTCGCCGATTTTTTGGAGGGTATTTGAATACTTCGGGGGGCAAGTCATTAGAGTATGGGGCTTGTGGATAGTTGGCCTCTACCGAAGCTGTTCGCTGCGGCTGCGGAACAAGCCAATCATGCAGCAGTTCACCCATGCCCGCTCCATAAAAACTGGCAATAAGAGAATTTAACCGACCCAAGGCCTCCACCGCTTCTACAGCGGTTGGGGATGCGCCGGCAGGGATAATGTTACCCTCCCTGTAGGCTTGTTGGATTATCTCGGTTGCCGTAGTCATTTAATGGGTCTCTACCAATTTAAGTAGGTCTTGCAGGGGGGCGTCTTTCTCAAAAGAGTGCGCCCGCGACTCCAAAACTTGTACCAGAGTGCGCCTAAGCTTTTCTCTGAGTCTGCCTACAGGGGCTTTGTTGTTGTACCCAACGCCGCCGCGCGTCAATGCCTCCATTACAGAGTCCCGGGGCATGTCCTCGATGGTCTTTGGGCTGTTGTTCTCTTGAGCGCTTGGATAGCTGTTCAACCACTCTGAATTGTCGTCCTTGGCGCTGGTAACCAAGATCGCTTCCTTCGTCTCGGGGTTCCATCTGAAAGCTGGGTAGTCTGACATAATGGGCCTCATTCTATGATATAACCCCGCACCAATTAAGGTGCGGAGTTGTTGGGTTGGGGGGTTGGGGGATTGGGGGGTTAACCGCCAAATCCGCCAATCCGAGTGCCGAGCATCGGATCGAGAACAGCCGCGCCATACATGCAATCCCAACGATGAACGTGAACACCAGTCGTAATATCCGATCCCCTCCAGTAACGTATGGAGATGCCAGTATCGGGGTCTACCGCCTGGGAAGCAATTCCGGAGAACGGCATCTGTAGCCGTGTCGATACCATGGAGATAGCCCGCTTATGAAAGGCCGATCGAATTTGCATAGGCACAGAAGGTGCGCCCACAAAGGTTAGATAAGCGTTTAGTGCCGGAACCTGTGCCGCTGTGCCAAAGACTGTGTTTGTGTCGGTACTTGTTCCATCATTCGTCCCTTGCACAATAATCGCTGGGCTGATTGTTAGGGAGGTAACCCCCGCAACAGCAACAGCATCAGAGATCACAGTGAACTGTTGCAGATAGTCCAACTGTTGTTGGGCTTTCCAATCCCAAGCATAGACACCCTGGATGGTGAACACTTCCCCGGCCTTGATGGTTTTAGTGCCAAGGGCGGCGTCCGTCACCGTTAGTGTTGAAGTCATTTGGGCACCAAGAACCGTCGATCCCTTCACATCACGATAGTTCACGTTCTGCCCTGCCGCGTTAACTTGTGACCCCACTGTCGCACCATCACCTTGGACGCGGGTGCCCGTTGTCAAAAGTGGATTTTGCTGGGTGGCGTACCAGTTCACCTCACTGATAATTGGAATACGAACACGCTCCAACATGGAAACGTTAATGCTGGGAGTGAAGTCGGACATGAGCGAACCGCGAATAAGCTCGCCATCATTAAAGGTAACAACGCCTGAGATATTGCCGTCATTGGGCGTCCCTTGAGCCATGAGTCTGGTATGAGCGCCCATCGCCTCGGCAGGAGAAGCAATACTTGCATTTCCGGTAATAGCATTGGTGCCTCCGGCACCACCAGCTTTGCCCCCCGCAACCCAAGAACTGAAAGCCAAAGTTTTACGAGAGATAAACATGTCAACACTATGCGCCAGTGTTGAGGCAGCGGATAACATGCTGGTTTTGCGCATCAGAGCATTATAGTCGGTGACGTACTCAATATCGCCAATGGCGATATGAACTTTTGAATATTGGTCAACTTTAACCGGTGCGGAGCCGGTCACAATATCCTGTACTGCAAGTGCGGCAGTCCCGTCTTTTTTATCAACGAAGCGCGGCGGTCGCTTAACGCTGACCGTCAACCCGTTGTCATCGGACACTTGGTCCTTGTATTGTCCATCCACCAACTTGCCATAGACAAGTTGATTCTTAAAAAGCAAGAGCATGGTGTTCGCATATACCTGCGAAGCGAGAAACTGGTTAGCCATTTGCCAAAGGTCCTTTATTTTTTAGCTGCTAAGGCCTCAAAGGCTGTGAAGTCATTTGTATCGCTAGCAACCGAATTTGGGTTCCCAGAACCTTTACTGCTGTATTGCAATGGTTCCGGTGCGGACGTCACCCTTTGCCCCTCATGTGCACCATTTGCAGTGCTTGGGGTTGCGCCCGGTGTCGTGGGCGAATACTTTGCGGCGGCTGCGCCGAACCACGCGGCTTGTTGGATATCTGAGAGAGAAGCCACACGTTGAGCCTCTCTAGCATCTTTTGCCAAAGAGTACAAGACATGCCCACCAACTGGTGACCCAAGAGCAAGTGCACCCACAGTCTGGGACAGGGGCCACTCACTGTTTTCAGCCGATTTAACAACCACCTGGTCAAAATCTGCGTACTCCCCCTGCCACTTGGTGGAAAACTCAGATATTTGTTGGGTTGCATTATCAGCCTGCGCTGCTGCCTCACGATCATCGCGGGCCTTGTCCGCCAACACTTGCTGTGCCGCGAACTCTTTGCGCGCCTCATGGCGGGCAAGGTCCCCAATGAATTTGGGGTCCAACTCGCCATACTCGTAAGTATCGGACCGGGGTGCGGTTGGGTCAACAGCGTCCTCGGGGGTATCTTTGGCCGATAGAGCCTCGATGCGAGCCGACAATGCGTCGAGTTTGCCCTCCAGTACCCCATTTTGCCGCTCTGCGGCCCGCTGTCGGCCAATGGCTTGATTGATACGCGCTTGGGCCGAACGGCTCTTGGGGGTGTCTTGAGGGTCATTATCATCAAGGACCTCGCCATCCTCAATCGCAGTGTCCTCGTCTTTACCAACTTCAGGAGCGGCTTTGGGATCAGCGGCTTTTGGGTCAGCGGCTTTGGGATCAGCGGCTTTGGGATCAGCGGCTTTATCGCCGCCCTCAGTTTGAACAACCCCGTCAACAGTTGAGAACCCTTGGAAGTTGGTATCCCCGGGGTCTTTGGATACCATATCCTCGTGTGGGTCAGGAGTGTCCTCAGTTTTTGAAGTCGCCATTGGTTACATCTCTCTCTTGGTTATACCTTAATTGCAGCGATATGACTTGCTGCCTCTTTACTTTGCACAGATGAAGCCACTTGGGTCGCTGTCAAAGCCACCTTGACCGGGGCCAGTTTGGTTTGTGACACATAGTGCTGAGCCCGGGCGGCATCCAACTCAGCCTTGGCTTGTTGGGCTTGGAACTCAGCCGCTGCCAAGCGGTCTTGAGTTTGCTGTTGAGTCTGTTGGGCTTGCTGTTGGGCTTGCGCATTTTGTTGCACCAGCGGCGTTTGCTCGTCCGGGGTCAGCAAGCTGATGGGCATTGCTGCGCGTAGACGATCGGCAATATGGGCTGCCCCGGGCCAGTCTTGGGCCTCGACGATCAAATCAGCACTGACACCGATGATGTTTGGCATCGCTTGTGCCAGCCGGAGCATGTTATCAGCGGTCTCAACTCTCTTGGTATCAAAGGCGGGGCCGGTCGTAACCGTCACAGAGTATGCTCCAGTGGTTATGTCCACCGCCTCGGGATTGCCAATTTGGTTAATAGCAACCATGTCCGTTTTAGCATCCGCACCCAGAACTTTAATAATGCGGGGCGTATCGTAGACCATAGGGATAAGCTGGTTGGCAACCCTGCCGCACTCCTCGATTGCTGCTGCCAAATTGGTATGGTAAATAATGGTGCCAGTGTCACTGACACGTTGGCGCGCGGTGATTGCAACCCCGCTAACCTCATTGGAGGGCATCCCTAAATTGGCCTCGTGGATATTTGAGACGTCCTTGATGTCCTGTGAAGTGATCTCAGCCTGCTGCATGAGCGCAGGCTCGACTTGGGCCGGGACTTGGCGTTGGGGCGCTTGCCCTGACTCGCCATTATAAATTAGCAGAGGATCATCGGACAGATGAGAGGACCGCCACTCTTTCTCATGCCCCTGCACCGATATATCGGATGCAACCCAGATATTTTTTGGTGTCTGGGTTAATTTCTCCGCCATGACGCTGCGCCAATAATTATGTAAGCGCTGAGGGTCCTTAAGGAAGCGCACCAGCCCCCAACGGGTGCTGGTATTGCCCAACCGCAACTCCCAACCCGGAACCCGAAACACGGGGATACGGTCACACGGCAACTCGTAAGGACCCTCCAAGATGTCCAGTCCCGAGCAGACATACTTCTGAGCATAGCGGCGGTTAACCTCGCGCATGATGGGGGACCCGTCCGCGCGTGTCACAATTTGGTCCTGAATTTGGCCGAGGTCCATATCGGTAATGTCGAGGGTTGCCCCCGAAGTTACCAAGGCCAGCGTCCGCTTACGTGTGCGGATGCGCCAATAACTGACAACCCGAACATCGTCACCCTCAAACCAGTTTTGGCTGTAGTCCATGGCAACGGGTCCCATGGTTGCGATATTGGATGGCGTCGCCCATGGGTATCTGGCTCCGAACTCGATTTCGGACAGGGTATCGACCACAAAACACCGCGTTGCGTCCTCACCAGTGGCGCTGACCATACCCCTGTCCCAGACAACGGACAGATGGTCGGCGATCGAGGATATGGCAAAGCGTTGCTCAAAGACGTCCTCACTCTCGTACTCAAGGGAAAGTTGGAAATTACCAATGCCACAGACGACCGCGCCCAGCAGGGCATTGTTATAAGCCTCCTCGGCGTGACTCAGTTTTTGGATACTGCGCAGGAGCCCCTCTCTGACATCCGCAACCTGCTTGGTCCCCCCGTTGTCGGGAATGATTTTAATGGTGGTCTCGGATTGTCGGCGGGAGCCAACAACCTGTCCAACAAAGGCGGGCAAGCGATTAACTGTCAAGATAGGTTTTTGTGCCGCGGCGCGTTTAGCCCGCACGGACTCCAGCCATTGCTCCCCGGCGGTGAAGGATATGTCCTCGGCGGCGGCGTCACGATTAAGTTGGTCCGCTGCACTGTCAGTGGCGAAGAAGGCCCGCATCTCCATTAGGAACGCGGCCTCGTCCTCGTAGCCCTTTGGGAGTCTTATATCAGGCTTTTTAGCATTGGTGTCTGGTGAACTTGGAGTCCCTACTGTGCCAACCATTTAACTCATCCACCCGTATCCTGATACTGCCCCATCATCTTGGGGCTGTATACTTTGCGTGGCCTTAGGCCCATCCAAAGTACCAAATGATACAGCCTCCGTGGGCTGCTCGTAACCAGTAAATACCTCGGTTGAAGCAAATGTCAACACCAGCCCGTCGGCCAAGTCGGGCGAGCGCAGTCCTCGGCGTCGCATATCAACTTTGCTCTCAAGTAAAAAGTCGTTGTTCAACTTAGGCTTAATTTTTGGAGCAGTCAAATCGGCTTGCAGGGCATCGTCATCGGGAAGGCTGGCCCCCTCCGGCACGTCCAACCAGTCCCGCGCTCTGGCCCACATCTCGGCCCGACGGTTGGCGGGACCCGGGACCTTGGGCCGACCAAGTTTAGCCTCGGATGTGCCGCCAAAGTCAATACCACGAACCACGCGTGCAAACTGCGGCCCAAGGGATTTGAGAGCGGTGATGAGGGGCGCGCCAATATTACCGGCGTCGATATTAACCCGCGCGGGTTTGTCGGCTCTGATAATGCTCGAAAGCCATGCAACGGCCTCCAGAATATCTATCCGCGACCTAAACTCGATATGGGTAACGGCGATGCCACGACGCCAGACTACGGAGAACCTGTCACCGCCGTTGCTGGCGGGGTCCACCCCAATAATGAGGGGACCATAAGGATGGGTTGGGGTTGGTCGTTTGCGGGCTCTGAGAACAGACAAGTGGGATATGAACGGCTCATGACCCGGTGGGGCTGTCCAAGCCTCGGCAGGGGTTGCTGGGTACTCCCGACGAAACAACAAAGAACTGCGAAGCTCACTGACCTTGCCCCGCCGCCACGCCATTTGGGCGTCTGTGAGTTTAAACGTCCGGGCGTACTCCGCCTCGGACATGTCGCCATCAACCTCCTGATCGGAGAGGGTGAACCCCGGCTCGGGGGCTCGGGCGTACTCGGGACTTAGCCACCATGGCAGGAATATGGCAATATAGTCCCCACGATGGGCCTGAGCGTCCTGATAGCGCTCATAGAACTCACCCCCTGCGCCATTGGAGGTACTCTCCAGAATGATCTCGGTGCCTTGGGCCAGCGGCACACCTTGCACGGAAGCGGCGAAGTGCTCAGCGGCGTTGGGCCAGAAAGCGACCTCGGACCCATGCAAAAGCGAAATCGCCTTGCTGCGCCCAGCGGCTTTTTTACCCGCCGTGGCAACGGTATAGCTGCTCTCCAGAAGATCGAACTCCAACTCTTTAACATTGGAAGTCCCGACATGGGGGGCGAGGGGATTATTGCGCTGATAACGATCGACGATACCAAACAGAGTATCACTGGCGCTCTGCTCATGGCTCAGGATGTATACGTTAACCCCCCGCGCCATGGATGCTCGGTTATAAAACCGGGCTGCAACATAGGTGGAAGCGCCCTGCTGTCTGCCCTTAAGAACCAAAGCCCTCACGAAGCCGAACTTGGCGCGCTGAGCCTCTAACTGAGCATCGAGTTGGCGCTGGGCTGGATTAAGAATGAAGGGGCCCATTACCCCCGATTTATCCCGGATTGTGAGGGTCTTGGCAGCGGCGAACGCCAAGTCGCGCTTACACTGGGAAAGGACTTTAAGGTCAGCCATTACAACGCGTACCCGCTCCCCATGTCTGGATCGTGGATTGGGCATCTCAGGATCAAGGTCAGCCTGTGGCGAGCGGGCAAAAGAAGCATATAGCTATACGTCATCTACGTCAACACCCGCCAAATTGCCATTTACGACCTGTGCAGCCTCGCCAGCATCCAACCGAGCCAGAATGGTCTCAATGCCATCCTGGGGGACATTGCCCCGGGTCTCGGGCTTCGCCTCGCCTTTGGCCCAAGTCTTGAAGAACACCTCAAAATTGCTGTCATTTGAGCGGGCCCACTCGGTTATACGCTCCTCGCCCCCTAAATTATACATCACCGCGTCTATGGTTGCCCTGCGGGCTCGGGCAGACATGTGGGGGAGCAGGTCGCCCGTAGGCATGACCTCCGGCAGGCTGGCCCACACGGTGCCATCTCCGGGGTTCGGTTTGTCAAGGGGTGGGGGCAGGTGTTGATGGAATCGCCGACGGGAGTTAGGCGTTGGGCGCGCTCTGGCAACCATACCTAACTCGGAGTAGGGTGCAGCTTCTCAGCCTGGGCTTGCATGACCCGCTCGATGCCGGACATTGACGCCCCTTGGGCCTTTGGTGACCGGCTGGGCATGTTGGGGGGCCGCGATGGTTGCCGTCTGGTCTTGAACTCCGGTTTGGTTTTGTGGCTTCGGGTTTCAGCTTGGGGGGATGGGGAATCCATGCTGGGATATCGCTTATGCACCTCTGCCTTGACCTCGGCTTGCTGGGCCGCTGAACCATTTTGGGCAACTCGGGCCAAAGCGTTCTCAGCGTGGGCTTTGTCCTCGATTGGGTATTTTCGACCCGGCAGAGCAAAATCTCTGTTTGGGAGGGCCTTTCTCGCTCTGGTGGTCAGTTTTGGCATGTTGGGGTCCATTCGGTTGAGGTACGATTGCACGGGCTGGGGGGCTCGGTCAACCCAAAAAAATATATTTTTGTAATTTTGGGCTTTTGGTGTGGGGGTTTTGAGGGCAATGTTGTTTGTAATCAATTGGTTACAAAAATTTGGGGGCTTGGTTTTTCGGCCTTAGGCTTTTCCGAGGAGCAGCTATCGAAGGTCGCCGGGGTCCGGGCTGACGAACGAAACAATCCTTTGGCTGGAAGGTTCACGCCCAGCGCCCAGCGCTCAGGGGTTACCCTTTTTCGCTGGTCGATTCGGGGCCGGGGCGCTGAGAGCGCGGATCGAGGCGCTCGGTCGCTGGCGGATTTGAAAACAATTGGGTCCGACACACACATTCAATTTTCTGAATGTGTCCCATTGAGGTGCTCGGCGGTTTGGGACGTGGTGCTCAGCGGTTTGGAACATGGTGCGATGTGGTGTGCAGTGTAGTGCGCGGTGTGATGTACGGTGTAGTGCATAATGTAGTGCGCAAGCCGGGGTTGGGGACATATTCACGAATTTGAATGTGATGGCGGATTGGGGCCGATATAGTGCAATATATAGTCCCTGCGCGAGGGCTTTTAAGTAGAAAACAATGCTATAGTATAGTATATAGTATAGCATTGTTATAGCATAAGAGTTTTTTGGGGTCCCCGGCACTACAATATAGCAACCCATTTCCGAAATTGTCCAATGATTTCAACGCCCCCCAAAAACCACGCCCTACGCACCACGCACCGCGTTGCCTGCACACTACATTGCGCCCCCGTTGCGCTAAATTGCATTAACCACAATATAGTACAAACAACAGTGGTTTTTGCTGTTGACACCACCAAATAAACAACGTACAACTGCCCTACAGACAGAGGACAACGACAGATGGCAATCCTAATCACCCTAATCGCACTATATATCTATCCACCATTAGGTCTCACTCTAATCGCGCTAGGGATATTTGGCGCAATGCTGGGCGCATAAAAAAAGGAAAATAAGGTGACTAAATCTTCAACGAATCTTGGATACCACACAATCTCCAGCCCATCCGTCCGTGTTGTGGCCCATCCGTCCGGCCACGGCTTTGCGGTGATGCACTCCAACACGCTCGGAGACCACTACGACGTTGACAACGCCTCGATCGCTGAGATGTTGCTTGGCCCCCGCCAAGTTAGCAGTTGGCCCAGCGCCGATCTGGCCCGCGCCGCAATCGAGTCTGAGAGGAGCACATGCGCGGATATCGCCACAACCCACAACGAGAGGATAATAAGATGACCTACTGCCTAACTATCTGCAATCGAGACCTGCGCACAGCGCTTACCCGCCTGCGCCCCGCGATCGATCGGCGCAACATTATCCCCATCCTCGGCGGCGCGCTATTTGACGGTGCCACAGTCACCGGCACCAATCTGGATCTGACAATAACCGCTAGCCTGATCGCCACGGACACGGAGCAGAGCGGGGGGCGCGTCGCTATCGAGTATGCGCCACTGGTCAAATTTTTGCGCGCGTTTGGCGTTGCAAATATGGTCAAGATTGAAGTCGAGGCTAGCGACGCTTCGGCGCGCGTCACCTGTGACGGCACAACCACTAAAATTCCGACATTGCCATCAGAGGACTTCCCGCTAGTGGTGCATACGATCACAACCGGCCCAATCGACTATCCCGCGCGCGACCTGCACAATATTTTAAAAGCGTGCGCATTCGCCATGTCCAGTGAAGACGCGCGCTATTATCTGTGTGGCGTCCACCTAGCGCAGGAGGATGGCCGCTTGTCTTTTGTGACCACAGACGGTCACAGGCTGGCCCGGGTGGCCACCAAGACCGGTTTTCCGCCGGAGTGGCCGCAGGGCCCGGGCGAGATTATTATCCCCTCACAAACGATTCTCGCCGTCGTGGCGCTGACCAAAAAAGCGGGCGTGGCGGATTCCGTGAGCCTGAGCATCGGGAGAGTTGGCTGTAACTATTGCACACTGACCGGCCCCGGTTGGTCGCTGGAGTCCAAGCTTATTGTCGGCAGTTTCCCCCCCTACAAGCGAGTAATTCCTGCCTATCCAAAAAAACGCGTTACTGTTGACGCGGCGGGGATTGTTAAAATGTGCGCGGGCTTTATAGCTGTTACAAACCTGAAAAGACCGCCTATTGCTCTTAATTTTGAGGCGCTGACAGCAACGGCAACGGCAATGGCAACAGCATCCTTGCCCGCCACGCCCGCCATCGAGGGCGCGGCACCTGTTAGCATTGACGCCAGCTACTATAGCAGCGTCATGACAATTTTGGGGGCAATCTCAAAAAGCGTCACACAATACATCATGCCAAGCGCGGGGGACCCTATCTTATTCGAGCCGTCCGAACAGCCCGCGTGGGGTGATGTGCTGGCAATCATCATGCCAATGAGAGTCTAGCGATAAGCTTTTTAACCCACAACGAGAGGATAATAAGATGAATACCTATGAGCAAAAACAGGCGGACCGCAAAGCGCGGCTGGAGGCGGCCAGCGACGCGGCCAGCGAGCGTGCCGGCGCGGCATACGCCAAAGCAGATTTGAGTGAGGAGGCCAGCGGAATACCTTTTGGCCAGCCCATCCTTGTTGGCCATCATAGCGAGGGTAAACATCGCGCCGCAATCAAGCGCGCCGATAATGCCATGCGCAGGGGAATCAAGGAAAGCGATCGGGCGCAGGAGTTGGCACACCGTGCCAATGCCGTTGGCAAAGGCGGCATATCCTCAGACGATCCGGACGCCATTGTTAAACTGCGCGCCAAGTTGGCTAATCTGGAGACATCACAAAATCTAATGAGGGACGCTAACAAAGCCTTGCGCGCTGCTGTGCGCAAAGCTGGGCAGGGCACGCCTGATAATCCAGCGTGGCGGGCTATGGTCAGGGGCGCACTGGTAGAGCCTTGTGAAGCTCTGTGGCCCGAGCATGGCACAACCTTGGTCGAAACGCTTACCGCTGAGGATTGGGGCAGCAAATTGCGCGGTTTCGGGGGCTTCCAACTCAGCAACAACAGCGCCAAAATAAAAGCCACAAAAACCCGGATTGCTCAGCTGGAGCAGGCCGCGACCCACGCCACAAAGACCACGACTTTTGACGGGTTTGAAGTCGTTGAAAACGTGGAGCAAAACCGGGTGCAGTTTTTGTTTGACGGCAAGCCAGATGAGGCGACGCGCGATATTTTGAAAAGCCGTGGCTTTCGCTGGGCACCATCGCAAGACGCGTGGCAACGCCAATTGACCAATGCAGGCATCTACGCTGCAAAGGGTGCCATTGCGTCACTGGAGGCCCTGCACCATGCTAAGTAATATCATCGGGGCATTAGTTATTTTTGTGAAAGGGGAATAAAGATGACACGTTTAACAATGAGCCCCGGGCCCACAATCCCGGCCCGGGCGTTTAGGGCTGACCCCCTGACTCAATCCGAGATTGATAAGCACCGCGATGGCGCGCGAATATGGGCCCTAATCGCTTGGGAGCGAGCCGAGAACGACGCTGATGTGTTGGCTCTGAATGTCGAGATCGAGGAGATAACCAGCGCGCTAAATGTAGCACAGGAGTCATGTGAGGACGCGACGCTAGCGGCGCAGGCGGCTGCGCTGGAGTACAAAACCGCGTTGCGGCGCATAATCAAGCGAGGCAAACGATGACCGACGAGATAAACATATGCGCGCAACAGGCCCACAGCCTGATCACGGAGGGTGCGGCGCGAATTGAGCCCAAGACCCCTGCGCGCGCATATTCCCAGATCATGGCCACATTGCGTGGTCTGGGCCGGCCCCCCGGAACGGATCGCAGGATTCG
>VAPF01001703.1_pt1 | contig 33424 bp, 31 predicted proteins | sample 3393931 | NCBI WGS metagenome assembly VAPF01 (sample SAMN08290437, study PRJNA428436) | hydrothermal vent metagenome | isolation source: Deep-sea hydrothermal vent chimney | place: Atlantic Ocean: South-mid Altantic Ridge | depth 2773 m m | reverse complement strand
CGTTATGCGGGTATTGTTAGCTGGTTTAGTGGCAGGCCGCTAAAAAAATCAAAAAAACAATTGTGCCAGTGGTTCACAAAGCAACACCAGAGTGGACTGCATATCACTATTTTTGGCGAAATGCCTAATGCCAGCCAATGTAATAAATTATTCCATATTGAAACCGTCAATGGTCTTAGCGATAAAAAATTGACTGTCAGTCAGCGCCAAAAATCTGTTGGCAAATTTGAGGCAAAACTACGCATCCGGCGATTTCAGGTACCCAATATCCGCTCCTATAGCCCGTCGGCCACCCGCTGGTTACAACTAACTACCTCACAGGGCAGCAAAATTGACCCGATTGTAGTGGATAACTGGGGCGGCTATGCCTTATCACCTTATGCAACGGTAGATGGCGCGGATGGCACCTCCAAATGGCTATTTAACCCCTTTGAATTTTTACGCCGAAGTTTACGTCTTGCCATTATCCCGGCAATGGATGTTAGTACAGAGAGTGGTCGCCGTATTATGACTATCCATATTGACGGGGATGCATTTGTCTCCCGCGCCGAACTACCGGGCACACCCTATGCGGGTGCCGTGATTCGTGACCGAATACTGAAACATTACCGCCTGCCAACCACGGTTTCAATTATTGAAGCAGAAATTGGTGCCAAAGGGCTGTACCCCAAACAATCACCACAACTGGAAAAAATTGCCCGTTCTATTTTTAGACTACCCTATGTGGAGATTGCCACCCATACCTTCAGCCATCCCTTTTTCTGGCAGGTCTTTGATGGTGACTACAACGTCGGCAAAGAGGCGTATGGTTTAAACCTGCCGGTGCCAAATTATAAACTTAATCTAAAAAGAGAAATCATCGGTTCTACCGACTACATTAATAACCATCTGGCACCCAAAAACAAACGGGTTAAAATGATACTCTGGTCAGGTAATACCTGGCCCGGTGCCAATGCAATCAGGATGGCAACAAAGGCTGGCCTGCTTAATGTAAACGGGGGAGATACCTGGCCGCTGCCTTATCGCAACTCCATTTCCATGGTCTGGCCAGTGGGTCGCCCAACGGATGGTGGCCTGCAAGTTTACGCCCCGGTGCTCAATGAGGATGTCTACACCAATGACTGGCACGGCCCTTATTATGGCTACCGTGAAGTTATCTATTCATTCAAATGGCTGGAAACACCGCGACGGCTGAAACCCATTGGTATTTATTACCATTTCTATTCTGGCACCAAACTCGCTTCTCTCAATGCACTGAAACAGGTTTATAACTGGGCGCTGAAACAACAGCCTATCCCGTTTTATCTTAGTCAGTATGCCCGTCGTGCCAATGCTTTTTACCGCGCCAGCCTGGCACAACAGTCTGATGGTGGCTGGCATATCAATACCGCATCAGCGATTCACACCCTGCGCCTGCCTGCCTCACTGGGCTGGCCCGATCTGATCCGCAGCCGTGGTATCGCCGGGTATCGCCGGATCAATAATAGTGTGTATGTCAGCCTGAGTACCACAAAACCGATTCTCTATTTACAGAAAAAACCGGATCGGCATCTTCATCTGGTCGAAGCAAATGGTGTCGTTGGCTACTGGCAGCATAATGGAAAAAATACCCTGTTAAGTCTGAAAGCCAATGTTGCCCTGCAATTTTCCGTTGCTCCAGCCCGGAGCTGTGAATTAACAACTAGCCATCATCGTTACCGGAGTCAACAACGGGGAACACAGCAGTTTTTCTCTTTACCTGTGAAAACACTGAGGAAGGCACGCCTTGCCTGCCGTTAGATTTAAAACACCACGCGGTGAAGATTACCGCCGCGAACACCTGGTCAATGTACCGGCATTGATTACGATGGCAATCGTCATCGCGCTGACATTAATTCTGCTATTCCCAAAACAGGCCGTATTCAGTGACCCGGCTTATGTCCGTTCACCGGATGCACTTTCTATTGCCTATTTGAAATTATTATTAACCTCCGATCCGGATAATACCGAGTTACGTTTCTCGTTGGCCAGACAGTTATACATTACCGGGCAGATCAAACTGGCCATGAGTGTGATTAACCCACTGGTTGCCAGCGCACCAACAGGATGGGGAACACGAATTTATAATCTTAACCTGAAGCTGATCGCCAGACAGTATTTTGTGCAGAAAGGCAAAGCCAGAAAAATACTTTTCTCCGATCTACGGACAGCATTTATTCAGGCCATCAATGCGACAACTACCTTTTCTGAATTAAAAACGCTCTACCACATGGCGCAATACTGGGTGACTCCAGACGAACAGATGCTACTGATTAAAAAAATAATCTCACTGGCCATGCAGCCGCAACAGAAAGTACGCTGGATGATCAGGGCATCGGATCTATCCTTAGCCAAGAATCAGCCTGAGGCAGCAGCAAAATGGCTGGAACAGGCCTATACGGTTAGCAATTCCAGTACCAACAAACCCAAACTGGCTACCCGGGTACTGGAGACTTTACTGGCAACCGGCAAGCCGGACAAAGCCCTGCAGAAAACCCCGTATTATGTTCATCGCCACCCCCATAGCCATAATCTTCTACAGTTGGCCATCTCCATTGCACAGCAAACTGGGCGCACCGACCTGGTGAATCTCTGGCTGACAACAGCCACCCGGATTGAACCGGATAATATGGATTACAATCAACGCTTAATGAAACTGAAAATCGCAACCGGACAGCTAAAATCAGCGGCTCACCTGGCAGATGTCCGGCTGCAACACCCTCACCTGAGCATAGCGGAGCGTACCCGTATCGCCCGTCTGTATGAATGGACAGCACAACCAGATAAGGCATTGAAGCAATGGAACTGGCTGACAATGCATAGCGAACATCCGTCAAAGGAAGCGCAGCAACGGGCATTGAAACTGGCCATTGGTCTGTTTCATTATCAGCAGGCAACCCGACTTTATGAACATATTGCCAGACAACGCCCGTTAACTCTGGCCGAACAGAAAGAATTAACCGGTCTGTATCTGATTCAGGGGCAGACCGGCAAAGTAAAAACCACTTACCTGAAATATCTGAAACAGCACCCGCAAAGTAAGGAGATATGGGATGCATTGGCAGGTTTATATGTCAGCCTGCAACAATTACCCCTCGCCGCCACTACCTATGAACATATTGATAAACACGTTGGCCTCACTGATAAACAGTTACTGGATCTGAAAAACATCTACCGGCTGTTGGGTGAACCGGAAAAAGCACAGGCCCTGCTGTTGAGCCACCGGGTAACAAAAGCCGCGAATGAAAATGCTTACTGGGTCGCCCGTACCAACATGGCATGGTTTCTGGAAGATACCGAACAGCTTGACGATATTTATGGCTTTTTACTGTCACGGGATAAAAAGCAGCCGATTACTTTATCTATGCTTGATCAGTTAATGATTTTATATGACAACACCAGAGACTACAAAAAAAGTACCCGCCTGGCCATGTTAGGCTGGCAACGCTCGCATCAGCCGCGTTATGCCATCCATTCACTCCACTATGCCAGCCAGTATGCTGGCGAAACAGGACAGTGGACGTACGCATTAAAAATTGCCGGCCTGATTCAAAACGAACCGCTCCCTGCAACACTCAAAAGGAACAGCCAGTACTGGCAATTGCTTGCAACCATTGCCCGTAAAACACAACAATGGCCACAGGCCATACACGATATGCAACAGGCGGTACTGCTGTCACCGGATAATGCTGAACTGGAACAATCACTATTGTGGTTACTTATTGAGCGACACAGGGAAAAAAGTCCGCAACTAAAAACAGCTCTGCTCAGCAGTATTGCGCGTTTTGGTCAGAACCCCTATCTGCTTGATGCTCAGGCATCGGGCTGGGCGGCACTGGGTCAGTATGATATTGCCGCACGCTGGTACCGCCAGTCACTACCCAAACATCAACAGGACTGGCCATGGTTGCTGGACTACGCTTACGCATTACAACAGAGCGGGCAAACGCTGGCTGCCTGGCGGGTACGGCACTATACCCTGGTCTGGATGCAACAACACCCACAGGCAGCAGAAAAACACACTGGACGAGACTGGAAAACCAGTTATCTGCGTCTGATACGCGAGTTTTACGGCAGTGCAATCGGCTGGAAAATGGCCGAAAAACTCACCCCTAACCTGTCCACAATGCTGGCTGATAATACGCAAACACAGCAAGATTGGCTGGCACTGTTAAACGAATGGTCACTGGCAGATAATAATCTATCACTTAGCACCAGGGTTCAGGCGCAGGCACACGACCTGTCCGTCACGCTACCTGCCTGGCAACGTCTGGGGCTGGCATTACAGCAGCATGATAATACGACTATTGAAACACTTCTTAACAGCGACCTGCCATTACCCCTGACAGACAAAACACAGGCACTGGCCGAGAACGGTTACCACGGCCGTGCACTGGCCTTTGGACTCAGCCATCTCAGCCCCGAACTCAGTCTGGCAGAACAGCAACAACTGCGCGCGATAACCGTCTCCATGCGTAGCGAACAACCCAATGGTATCAAGCTAGGCCTGTATAATGAAGTGCTGGATGATATCAGTATGTTCGGTCCACAGTTACGTTATGCCATTGCCAGTGATCAGGGTGTCACACTGATTGACGCCAAAACATTAACAACAACCGGGAAAAAAAGTCTGGTCAGTCAATGGCCGGATGAAAAGAACGTACGCCTGACCTATATCCGCTTCACTCATACCGCCACTCAACGCTGGCATCTGGGTGTAGACCAGCGGGTTAACGGCAACCAGCCTGAATTTGGCTTCAGTCAGTCTTTCCCGGTTTATGCGAACATGGCTTTCCAGCTATCTGTCGGCCTGCAACAACGCAGTCGGACCAGTGGCAGCGCTTATGAACTGGTTAACTGGAATCATATTGATATCGGTAATAATTACCAGTTGGATAGCCGTACCGGTATAAGCAGTCAGGTAAGGTGGAATCGCTATAATTCAGTATGGGGGGATTTTCTGGGGCAGGGATTTGATATCGACATGAATCTCAACCATACTCTCTTTGTCCATGCCCCCGAATGGCAAATATACAGCAATATACAATGGACACGGGTAAATGCCGTGGATAAGCTACCGGCTGATTTTCAGCCTTATTTCACCGCACCAAACCCCGATATTAATTCGGTACTAACCGAACGCTTCGGTCGCATTGGTATTGGTACCAGCCTGCAACATGGCATCCCAGGTAAACTGGCTCATCAGGTTGCCTCGCCCCACTGGTTACTGAATCTGAACGGCGGTTTCCAGTGGAGTAGTGGCCGCTTCGACTGGGGCGCGGCCAGTGGTTTTGGCTGGCGGATATTCGGTGATGACGAACTGGCATTAACCGCCCGTTACGACAGCGATGCTCGCGGTGCCGGTCGTACGTATAAAGTATGGTTGGGTTATAATAAATACTTCGGTCGTTAACGCCAATGCAGTTACTAAGGAGAACGGTAATTAGTATATTAAAAAACGACCCATAGTTAATGAGACAAATATGCAAAAAATAATAAAAACAGCCTGCATTACTCCGCTATTTTTTCTGCTCATTGCATTAAATGCCTGCTCTGTCGATCAGGTCTATCACGGCAGGGCGCTGGATAATCAGGCAAACTGGGTACTGTTACCGGTAGTAAACCATTCACAGACCCCGCAGGCAGGTGAACGGGTAGAAGCCATTCTGGTTTCTTTATTGCGTAGTCGCGGCATTACAAATATCAGTCACTATCCCAAAACGCCGCAGTCGAAAATGTTAATGATGCTTGATGACCAGTCACGCTACAATGCCGCATTAAAATGGGCGCTTACCCAGAAATTTCGTTATGCTATCACCGGAACGGTTGAGGAATGGCGATATAAGGCGGGGCTGGATGGCGAACCTGCGGTAGGCATAACCCTGCGAGTCATTGATTTGCACCCGCATACAGAAAAATCACCCGGACAGGAATCTCTGCCGGTACCATGGTCTGCCACTGGCGCGCGCACTGGCTGGGGTCGTGAGGGCATTGCCGCCGCCACCTATACCTTATTAAATAAACTGTTAGACGGAATGACATTTGTTGCACACGATAAAGAACCCTTAAAGAACAAGCCTTAAAAATGGAACCCTTTATCTACCGCAACCGGCTGGAACAGCTCAAACCAAAATCCGGCTGGCATGCCTGGTTCGAAATGTGTCTGATCACCGCTATTACTTTGGGCCTGAGCGCATGGAGCCGTCCCCATGATCCCTTTTTTATCCATTCTTCGTTCCCCTGGCCATTATTAGGGCCAATCATCGTTGGCCTGCGTTATGGTTTTTTCTTCGGCTTTATCAGCGACCTGCTGGTGCTGGCCATGCTGTCATTGAGCCTGCGTTTACAGTGGATCCAGCTGCCGCAATTCCCCTATGATTACGTTATCGGCCTGACCGCAATCGCTATGCTTGCTGGTGAGTTCCGTGATGTATGGGGACGTCGAATTGACCGCCTGCAAGCATCGAATGATTACCGACAGATACGATTAAATGAATTTACCCGCAACTATCATTTACTCAAGGTCTCCCATGACCGCCTGGAGCAACAGGTTGCCGGTAGCGGTCATAGCCTGCGCGGCGGCCTGCTTCTTGTCCGTAAAAAACTATCCGCCAATGGTGCCAACGGTCTGACTGCCGAAATCGCCCGGGATCTGCTGGCAATCATGGTGGAATATGGCAATCTACAACAGGCAGCCATCTTTGTTAGCCCCGTCGACGCTGACAACAGGCACACCAGTCAACTGGCTGAAACCCCTGCTGCACGTCTGGGAACCAGTGATACCCTGTCGCACAATGATCCGATTATCAAACACTGTATAAAATGCCGCAAACTGGTCAGTATTCACCCGCAAAGGATTAATATCAAAGACAACACCAGTCAGTTACTTGCCTGTGTGCCGTTAATTGATGCAGAAGATCATCTCTGGGCAGTGGTAGCTATTGAAATGATGCCGTTTTTCTCTTTCCAGAAGAAAACACTGTACCTGCTCGCAGTAATCGCAGGACATATGGCTGATTTATTAAATGCCCATTCTGCGATACAACATATCGAAGATGAAGCCACTGCCAGTCTGGCCGTAAATATAAAACGCGCCCTGCATGATCAGCTTGAATTTGGTATTCCAACGGTACTGCTGGTTTTTGAAATGGATACAACTCATACCAGCGCCCAGCAATTTATTGAGCTGGTTAAGCGCATGCAGCGCGGTCTTGATATTATTGTTCACCACCAGCGCGAACAGCAACATCAGTTAATTATTCTACTACCCTTAACGGATGAAATGGGTCTGACCGGTTACCACCAGCGGCTGGGAAATTTACTGAAATCGGACTACGGTATAACTTTTTCGACCCTGCCACTAAAAACCTACCAGCATATATTTCAGGATCAGGCTTTGCTGGATCACTTTATTACACAGAGGATATGGGATGGTGAAGCTCTGGCTCATCATACTGGCAGTCGCATTTGAAGCGGCAGGCGTTAGTACACTGTTTGCCAACTATGCTGCCGCCTACCGGCTGCCGGGTTATTTACTCGGCCACGCCATAGCCAGCCTGTTATTTTCTGTCGTACTGTGGCAGTTTATGCCACAGCGCTATCGTTACCCCATTACCCGTGCGGCCGTTTTCCTTTTTATTATCCAGTTTTTTATTCCTTTTATTGGCAGTATCGGTCTCAGTACCGGTTTAATGCTGGCTTTGCGCCTGCCACGTAAACGCAGACCAAATTTATGGTATGAAATTGGCACCCCGGATTTACCCTACCGGCCATCGGAGGTCAGCAGTCAGCCTTTATACAGCCAGGGTGGATTAAGCCAGGTATTATATGAAGCCAGCAGTGTGGAAAAGCGCATTCGAGCGGTGATGGCAACCAAACAGATGAATAACCGTGATTCGGTCACGATTCTGCAGCAGGCACTTAAGGATACCAGCGATGATGTACGCCTGCTGGCCTATGCCATGCTGGATGAAAAGGAAAAAAAGATTACCGATCAGATTAAAGAGGCTCAGCACGCTTTTGCACGAGCCGAAGCGGAACACCGGCAGCAGGATGGTATTGCCCAGCAGATATTGCTGGCCGGACATTACTGGGAAATGGCCTATCTGGGACTGGCACAAGGTGGCGTAAAAAACCATTTTCTCAGTCTTGCGGTAAAAAGCTGCCTGCTCGTACTGGCGCATACCCGGGATGCCGGGATTCTCCGGCTACTGGGCCGTATCTATATTGAAACCGAACAGATTGCCGCTGCAGAAGACGCTTTTCTTGAAGCTATCGAACAGGGCCTGCCAAGACCACAGTTGTTGCCGTATCTGGCAGAAATTGCCTGGTTACAACGTAATTTTCGCAAGGTTCATGCGCTAATTACCGAATTATCAACCACCCCACAACCGGTTCACCAGAACTTTTATGGAGTATTGCAATATTGGCTATAAAATTACATAACACGGCGCATTCCTCCACAAAAAAGCCGGTGGCCGATATTGGTTTAATGCTTGAAGGAACCTATCCCTACGTTCGTGGCGGGGTATCCTCCTGGGTACATCAGATCATTACCGGATTACCGCAGTATACCTTTGCACTGGTATTTCTCGGTGGGCAAAAACAGAATTACAGTGGCATGATGTATGAACTGCCCGCCAATGTAACCCATATGCAGGAACATTATTTAATGGACATGCATCACGAACATCGACCCGCCCCCCTTGCCGGTAACCCACAGGCATTTGCTGCGATGAAAGCCATGCACGGTCAGTTCAAAACCGGTGAGCACGTCGACATAAAGGTAATGAAAAACGTATTCTTCGAACTTGGCAAAGCCGGTGGTGTTACCCGTGAAAGCTTTCTCTACAGTGAGGAGGCATGGTCAATCATTACCGAATTTTATGATAAATACTGCACGGAACCCTCATTTATTGACTATTTCTGGTCAATTCGCACCATGCATGCGCCATTGTTTCTACTCGCGGACATTGCGCGCAATCTGCCTGAGGTGCGTGTTGTGCATTCGGTGTCAACCGGTTATGCCGGGCTACAGGGCACCATCATCAGTCAGTTACGTAATTATCCCTATATTCTGACGGAACACGGTATTTACACCAAGGAACGGAAAATTGACCTCGCTCAGGCCAACTGGATTCACGACCCTGAAGATGAAGTCAGCGGCACTCTGCATGAAGAAGTCGGTTATATTCGCCAGTTATGGATTCGCTTTTTTGAACTGGTTGGCAAGCTGACCTACCAGTCGTCCAGCCCGATTATTTCCCTGTATGAAGGTAATCGTCAGCGACAGATTGATGATGGCGCACCGGTTAAAAAAACACAGGTTATTCCCAATGGCATTGCCCTGGAGAAACTCACTCCGCTGTATGCGAAACGTCAACCAGGCGTACCGAAAATTCTGGGGTTAATTGGCCGGGTGGTACCGATTAAAGATATCAAAACCTATATCCGCATGATGCGCGTTATCTGTAACCAGCTACCCGATGCCGAAGGCTGGATTGTTGGACCGGAAGAGGAAGATCCAGCCTATGTTACAGAATGCAGAGAAATGGTCACCGGGCTGGGGCTGACCGACCAGGTTAAATTTCTCGGTTTCCAGAATGTGGCCGATATTCTGCCGCAACTTGGCCTAATGGTATTAACTTCGATCAGCGAGGCCCTGCCACTGGTAATGCTGGAAGCCTATGCCTCCGGCCTGCCCTGTCTGGCAACTAATGTAGGTGCCTGTAGTGAATTAATCTACGGCATGAATGAAGAAGATAAAGCTCTCGGCCCCAGCGGGGTTGTGGTACCCATCGCCGACCCGGATGAGGCGGCAAAAGGGGCTTTATCCCTGCTTCTGGATGAAAAAGCCTGGCATCGGGCACAGCAGGCGGGCAGGCTACGGGTGGAAAAATATTACAGCCAGAAGATGATGTTTGATGCCTATCAACACATTTATGATAACGCGCTGACCGAAAGTGACCGGCGCCGGAGTGAAAACTGATGGCTGGTATTGGTTTCGAAATTCGTCGCATACTGGAGAAAGATACCCTGTTCTCTCTACTGGAAGCCTATGGCTTTGCCGGCTTAATCAGTTCCGGGCCGTGGGTGCTGTCGATTCTAGGGGTAATGATGATCGGTATCCTCAGCTACACGCTGGTATCGCCACAGACCCTGATTGTGCAATTTCTGGTTTCCGTTACCTACCTGATGGCCGCTTCACTGATCCTGACCGGTATGTTGCAGTTAATGTTCACTCGTTTTATTGCCGATCGCCTGTTTGAACAGAAAAAAGCTATCATTCTGCCTAATATGCTGGGCGCACTGTGCCTGACAACACTGGTTTCTGGTTGCCTGGGCGCACTGCTACTGGCTTTTCTGTTTGAGCAGAACATTGTCTACCGGCTGTTGATGCTGGCTAATTTTGTTGCTCTGTGCAACTTATGGATTGTGGTAATTTTTCTCTCCAGCATGAAAACCTATGTACTGATTGTGGGACTGTTTTTTGCCGGTTACGGCCTTGCCGTTATCTCGGCACTGTCACTATCCATGCTGGGGTTTGGTATGAATGGTCTGTTGTTCGGGATTTTAATCGGCCATAGCTTTCTGCTGTTCAGTTTTCTGTTTGTTATTATCCGCGCCTACCCGGGCGAAAGCCTGATCGCATTTGATTTTCTGAAAAAAAAGCAGATTTTTATCAGCCTGGCCTTTACCGGTTTTTTCTTTAACCTGGGCATCTGGGCAGACAAACTGATTTTCTGGTTTTATCCCGATACCTCACAGGTGGTTATCGGCCCATTACGTGCTTCGCTGATTTATGATCTGCCAATTTTTCTGGCCTATCTTTCGATTATCCCCGGGATGGCTGTTTTTCTGGTACGGATGGAAGCCGACTTTGCTGAACAGTATGACCTGTTCTACACCGCTATTCGTGAGGGTGACACCCTGCAACGTATTTTTTACCGTAAAGATCGAATGATATATACCGCCCGTCAGGGTATTTATGAAATCTTCAAGGTACAGGGAATTACCGTTGTGCTGCTGTTACTGTGGGGGCAGAACATTCTCAGCGCCATTGGTATTTCACCGCTTTATGCACGGCTGTTTTATATTGATGTGGTTGGGGTGAGTGTGCAGGTATTACTGCTGTCGATTATGAACGTTTTATTCTATCTTGACGGACGCCGTATTGCCCTGTTTCTCAGCCTGTTATTTCTACTCAGCAATACTGTATTTAGCTGGCTCAGTATTCAACTGGGTGCTTCCTTTTTTGGTTACGGCTTTACCCTGGCGATGTCATTAACCAGTCTGGTCGGGCTAACCCTGCTATCACATAAAATGAACCAGCTAGAATATGAAACCTTTATGCTACAGGGCGCATAAAACATCTGGTCCATCTCATCCATACTGTATGCAACACTATACCGAATATTCCAGCCCCGGATCAAGAGTAAATAGAAGCGCCTGAACAAGATATGACATATCATTATAATTACGCGCATCCACTTCAAAGATAGCGCCATTAAAGCCAAGCGCTTTAAGCTTCGTATGGTAGGCATCCATTGTAAGTAGTGGCGTTATATCGGTTTGGGTGATACCAATGGCGATAGCTGTTTCAGCAATATAATCCTTGAATGATTTCAGAAAAAAAGCCATATCATTCAATGGATCTTTCCCTGTATTATCAAGCAATAAAATCAGCCCCAGCCCATTTGTCGTTAAAATATCCCACATAAAATCAAAATGCTCCTGCCCTGGTGCCCCGTAAAGATGTATTTTTTCACGCCCATCAAGAGACATGGTTCCATAGTCCATCGCCACGATTGTTTCAGATTTTCTGTTACCGGTCATATCGGTAGCTTTCTGATTTGCACAAACCGGTGGTTCATCACTAAGTGTAGTAATTGCAGTCGTTTTTCCTGAACCAACAGGCCCTGCAAATATAATCTTAAAATCACCCATAATTAACCTCTTTGACCTCTATTATTACTGCAACGGATGAAAAGGATACTCCGTTAGTAATTACCCATACCCTGTATTATTTAGCCACTTTTTTCATAGAGGATTTACCGGAAACCCTCACCAGCTGGCCAAGTAACTTACCAAGAACGGATTTATTTTTATTCGGTTCTGGTTTTTCCGGAACAAATAACTTGTCAACATCACGGCGAGAAACATCAGACAGGCCAATTGACTTACATGCACTAAAAAAAGCGAACACATAGCGCTGCTCTATATCTAACTGTTTCGCCATATCAATTAATGAACGCGGGTGTTCGTATAACAGGGATGCTATCTGAACAGCATGCGGAATTAACTCCAGACGAGTAAGATTTGGCCACTGACGTAAATAAACTGGCTGCGTGACATCAACACCTTCCGGCACCCGACCACGCGAACACCAGAGGGCAACAATCCATTTAAAAGAGTCCATACTCCAGATCTGTCTTTCCAGCGATTTCTTTACAAATTTTTTCCTGTTCTGCACAAGCATGGCATATAGTTCATCTTTGAAACGAAGGTGTTTTACACTATACGACACATCATCTTCATGATGAATAACGCAAAGCGGGCGAATAACCGCGGTGCTGGCATTAGTGTAAATTTTCTGCTCTGAGTAATCAAAATAAAAGCGATGACTGAGAATACTTAACTGAATGATTCTTTCAGTTTGTCTTGATTTTTCACAGGCGGTTTCAATAATTTTCTGTAGCAGTAATCCTGGTGAGTAGTAAATTTTTCTAAGTTGTTCTGGATTATTTATATCAGCATCAGCCTGTCCACCAACATAACATTCTTCATTTTTAATCTTTAATAATTTACCGGCATTTGCTGTAGCCGCTTTTCGTATTTTTTTAATTTCTACAGTATTATTAGATTCATCTTTTACCTGTGATGTTTCACTTTCTTCTGTCCTGGTTGTATTAGAACTTTCAGCATTTATACGATCGTGTTTATTTTTCTGTACTAAATTTTTTTTATGGCTATTTGAAAGTTTTTTGACTGCTTTCACGTTCCTGGCTATTGCTGATAATACGGATACATCATCCGGCTCCAATGGTATCTGTTTACCAATCTTTGCCATTATTGCCTGCATCACTTCTCGCTTTATTGGCTTCTGCAAATATAGCTCTCTTTTATGCGCACAGGTTTGTTTAACAATAGAGATAGAAAGAATATATTTTTCCGGGTAATGATTAACAATTTCATTATACTGCTGATTAATTTTGTGTGAATCTTTATCAACAAGACACAACTGTGCTTCCCGAAAATCATTAACTATTTCGTATTTAACTTTTTTAATACTTTCAAAGAATGACTGGTAGGCGGATTTTGACCTTTCATCAACACCAATAAATGCAACAGTTATATGCTCAATATTCACAAACCACCTCTCCTGTAAGTAGACAAGTCAGCCGGACATTTCCCCGAACCCTGTTCAAAGCAGTTGACAGTCCGCTCAGCTTTTAAATAAACCGGCATATTTCTATCTTCAGCTTTTCCTCAGATAAAAAACAGGTTCAATAAAATCACCGGCTAAAACTGTTATTTTATCTACCCCATAACCCATGAAGGTTCTATCGGTCCGGTATTTAATTTCTTTAACAATACGGTGTAATATTTTCTTTTTCGCCTGCGAATATAGACTGTACAGCACGAATACAGTAAAAAGATTCGGGTAAAACAGTCTGGATTAACCCAATACCTTGCATCCATATCCGGTTAAAGGTAGAATCTCCACCCTGTTTTTTCGGCCTCAAACTGGCCGGAACAGTCAAACATTAAAATTGGAAACAACCATGAAAGCTGATATCCACCCAAAATATGAAGAAGTTAACGTGAAATGCAGTTGTGGCAATGCCTTTATTACACGTTCGACCTATGGCAGGGGTGAGATGGTTATTGATGTATGCTCACAATGCCACCCGTTCTATACCGGCAAACAGAAAATTCTCGACACGGCCGGTCAGATTGATAAATTTAATCGACGTTTTGGCAATAAATCATAACGATTTACAACCACAGAGATTTACAACTAATGCAACACAGAAGAGGCACGCTTGCGTGTCTCTTTTTATGCCTGAGCCTGCTACAGGCAGCACAGGCGGCTCCCGTCTGCCCTGCCCGACATATTGACCGCCGGGCAACCATTAAATATGTCCATGATGGTGACACCGTCACACTGAAAAATGGTGAAAAAATTCGCCTGATTGGTATCAACGCACCGGAACTCGCACGCAGATCACGCTCGCACACGTTACAGAAAGCAGAACCTTACGCTAATGCGGCACGCGACTACCTGCAACGGCTACTACCCGCCAATACTCCGGTTTTGCTACAGCCTGGTCCCGACAGAAAGGATCACTATGGCCGCACGCTTGCTCATCTATTCCTTAGCGATGGGGAAAATATTCAGGTAAAACTTCTCCAGCATGGTCTTGCCAGTACATTAACCATTCCACCCGATACAACCCTTGCAAACTGTTACCTCAAAGTGGAAAGACGTGCTCGTTGCAGGAAAATCGGACTATGGTCACAACCCTCAACAATTATATCAAGCAGGACAATCAGTGCAGATAGCCGTGGCTTTCATTTGTTACAGGGCAAGGTTGAACGAGTTGAAATCAACCGTCAGGGCTACTGGATACATCTTGCAGGACGAGTAACCGTAGGCATACGTCCCGCAGACATGGATCTGTTTAACCAGCAACAGATCAAGGCATTAAAGGGGAAGAATATACTGGTTCGAGGCTGGTTAAACCAAAGCCGTCATGGTGGACTTTATATGCGAATTCATCATCCTCTTGCAATAGAAGTATTTCACCAGTGCAGCAAAGACAACACTAAATAAGTCATACCGCTCTCATCGCACCATAATACCCACACCCGAACTATCGGTTTATGTCGGCATCTATGCCATAAAAATGGTAGAATAACTGCCTTTATTTTATTTATTCTTCCTGAATCGCCATGCCTACACGCTTCAAGCAACAGTCTCTAGATTACCATTCCCAGCCCAACCCCGGGAAAATTGCCATAGAAATCACCAAGCCCTGCAAAACACAACTAGACCTGTCACTGGCTTATACCCCCGGCGTCGCCGAACCCTGCCGGGCAATCAGTCGTGATAAGGAAGCGGCTTATGACTACACCTCAAAAGGTAATCTGGTGGCTGTCATTACCGATGGCACTGCGGTTCTGGGGCTGGGTAATATCGGCCCACTGGCGGGAAAACCGGTAATGGAAGGCAAAGGGGTGCTGTTCAAGGCATTTGCTGATATTGATGTATTCGACATTGAAGTAAGCGCAGAATCCAGCGAGGAATTTATCAGGACGGTTAAAAATATCGCCCCCACATTTGGCGGGATTAATCTGGAAGATATTGCCGCCCCACACTGTTTCGAAATTGAAGAGGCATTAGTCGAACAACTGGATATTCCGGTGTTCCATGATGATCAACATGGCACTGCCATTATTATTTCCGCCTCTTTATTAAACGCATTAACATTACAACATAAAAAAATTGAAGATATCCGGGTCGTCTGTCTGGGTGCCGGGGCCGCCGGTATTGCCTCCATGGCATTACTGCAACGCCTGGGAACAAATCCTGAAAACCTGCTTATGGTGGATCGTAAAGGAATTATCCATAGTGGGCGGGACGACCTGAACCCATACAAACGCAGGTTTGCAGTAACAACCGATAAACGTACTCTGGCAGAAGCAATGGATGGTGCCGATGTTTTTATTGGTGTATCCGGCCCGGATTTACTCAGCTCCGACATCCTCGCCACCATGGCAGAACGCCCAATTGTTTTTGCCCTGTCAAACCCCGATCCAGAAATTATGCCTGAACTGGCGCACATGACACGTGATGACCTAATTATGGGTACCGGTCGTAGCGACTACCCCAATCAGATAAATAATGTTTTAGGTTTCCCTTATATATTTAAAGGTGCACTGGATGTCCGCGCCAGCTGTATCAATGAAGAAATGAAAATTGCCGCCGTACATGCCCTTGCCAGCCTGGCACGCGAACCCGTGCCACAGTGCGTATTAGATGCCTACGATGTTGACACCATGGTATTCGGACCGGAATACATTATTCCCAAGCCACTGGATCCACGCCTGCTTGAGGTAATACCCCACGCTGTTTCCAAAGCTGCCATTGCATCAGGCATTGCCAGAAAATTTCCTGGTAAATCCCGACAGGTCAAAGAAGCCTGAACTCATAGCAAATTAGGGCACAGCAGCCTTCTCTCATTTCTGGCACCATCTCATCTTTTGTGCCCGCCCGGCGTTCAACTGGATAGAATCAATATCCGTTTTTTCAGATTGTTGTGCGCGGTATAAATCACACCGTATTTGTAGATTTAACCAGTAGTCCGCGGAAACGCCAAAAAACCTGGCTAAACGAAGAGCCGTGCTGGGGGTAACACCTCTCTTTTGATTTATAAGTTCATTCACTCGCTGGTAGGGCACATGAATAGCGTCAGCCAAATCTCGTTGGCTAATTTCCATTGGTTTGAGAAATTCTTCTCTCAGCATTTCTCCTGGATGAGTTGGTTCTCTATGTGTGGGAATGCGCATATTTCTACCTCTAATGATAATCTGTGATCTCTACATCAAATGGTCCCGACTCGCTCCATTTAAAACAAATTCTGTATTGATCGTTAATTCTTATACTAAATTCTTCTTTCCTGTTACCGGATAAACTTTCAAGTCGATTACCCGGTGGTACTTTAAGTTCTTCAAGCGTTACAACAGAATCAAGCTGATCGAGTTTTCTTGCTGATATTTTCCACAATGAGCGAGGACAAAGCTTTCTGGCATTTTTTGTATTTTTACCATTGAAAATATCTTCTGTTGCCTGGTTCTTAAAAGAAACGATCATAAATACATAGTAGCACGGTTTCCATGCTATTCAGGCGTTTATTTTATTGTCTCCGTCTGCCAGTCAAAACTATGCATTTTAGTGCAAGGCTTTAGCTGCTACACATGTCAGCAACCTTAACCTGCCCGTTGGGTAAATCGTATAAAAGAACCGCTTCATAAAGTTTTGCCAGCAAAACCAGTTCGGCTTCATCCCGTTCTGCCGGGTCTGTAATGCCAGGTTTGTTTTCAGGCACCTGATCGTTTGAACCTGGTTGGAAGCGCCCCTGAACACCACTGGTTTTATATTTGCTCATATCATTTATGCCCGCTACAAATATTTTTTCAGAAGTGTACTGGTCAAGCCCAACCGGACACTTTTTTTAGAAAATTTTCATAGTTAATGGATGACTGATTGCCATTCGCTATATGCAACCTCTTCAGGTTGTAATGCCTCATGTAAGCCACTGCATTTTTCTTCATATGCTCACTGCTTAGTTAAGCAATTTTAAATATCCAGTCGTGCTTTAGACTTCCAAAAAAAGTAAGCAAGGGATGAACCCGCCCTCACCAGAGGATAAGGAGGGGGTATACCTGCTACTTAGCTAGTGAAGAGTATCCGCATTTGGTTATTCCAACTGCCAGCTCAACTTTAATCGCAGTACAAGCATACCACTTATTACTGAAACGGATAAAAAGGATACCTGGTGCGGAAAAGTGGAACTTGGTCATATCCCCCGCTATCCTAACGATAGAAACCTCTAAAAACAGGGGGTAGTAGCCTGCTTTCAGAGCAATCTGGTCTGTTTTTCTATGGAATTTTCTCCTTTTCCATCAGTCTGCATGATTAACTGCTACATATAACAATACTTGATTAATCATCTAACGATACTCTAGAAACAATAACTGTCCGTAGCCAACTTCCAGTGAAGTCGGCTTGCTGACCAGTATAATCGGGAGCCAGACAATGAATAAAATCACCATCGTAGGAGCCGGCCGGGTCGGCGAATCCACTGCACAGTTTTTAGCCGCTAAAAACCTGTGTCGCGAAATTATCCTGCTTGATATACGTGAAGGTGCCGCCAAAGGCGCAGCACTGGATGTTCAGGAGGTCTCTCCGCTTTTTTGCTACGATACCCGTCTCACCGGCGGTGTTGATCATAGTCTGATGGCCGATTCTGAAATCATCATCGTTACGGCCGGTCTGCCTCGCAAGCCCGGCATGTCGCGCTCGGATGTATTGTCCAGTAATATTCCGATTATGGATAGTGTGATTGACGGCGCAATGAAATACGCTCCCGATGCAATTTTGCTGTTTGTTACCAATCCCGTTGATGTAATTACCTATCACGCTTCTATCAAAACCGGCTGGCCGCGTAATCGTATATTTGGTCAGGCCGGGGTACTCGATTCTAGCCGCATGGCCAGTTTTATTGCCATGGAAACGGGTTATTCCAGTATGAACATCAATACCATGGTGCTGGGTGGGCATGGTGATACCATGGTACCGATGCTACGTTATTGCACCATTGCCGGTATTCCGGTGGAAGACTTTATCGCTAAAGATAAACTGGATGCCATTGTTGAGCGTACCCGCGTTGGTGGTGCAGAAATTCTTGGCTTACGTCAGATCAGTAGTGCCTACGATGCCCCTGCCGCCTCGGTTGCTGAAATGGTCGATGCCATTGTGCACAATCGCCGCCGTATATTACCGACCGTCTGCTTACTCGAAGGGGAATACGGACATCGTGATATTGCACTCGGTGTGCCGGCCGTACTGGGACAAAACGGTGTTGAAGATATCATAGAACTAAACATGAATGAAGCGGAACGGACGATGTTCAATCAATCCGCAGAAATTGTACGTAAAGATCTGGCTCTGTTGAAAGCCATGTGAATCATCCTTTTTATTGCTGGTTTTATTAGCCGAGAGCCTTGCTCTCTACGAACGTATAATACGGTCGAAGCGTAACCGCTCGCGAGTGTCAAACATGCGAATTGAGATCAGACGTAATACCGATATGACACCAAAACCGGTGCCTGCGGTAATTAAAAACATAATCAGAATCTGGTAATTCACCGCCTCCTGGGGAGAACTACCGGCCAGTATCTGCCCGGTCATCATCCCTGGCAGACTGACAATACCGGCAACAGCCATCGCATTAATAATGGGAATCATCCCTGCACGCATACTCTCGCGGCGTATATCCAGAATTGACTCAGCGGCCGTTTGCCCAAGCATCAGGCGCTGCTCAATGACCACGCGCTGCTGCCAGGAGGTCTGGATCAGCCGATCCATCCCCAAGGCAATGCCGTTCATGGTATTACCCAGCAACATACCCAGCAGCGGTATTGCATATTGCGGCATGTACCACGGCTCCACCCGGATAATAATCAATAAGGCAAACACGGTAATCAGAAAGGAAGAAATAAACAGAGAAAAAATACTGATAGAAAAACCCCAGCGCCGATGCAATTTTCGCTTCTGCCGGGACACAATTTCCAACGCAGCTGCAATCAGCATGACCGCACTCATAACTGCGACCCAGAGGATATTCGCCTCACTGAATACTACTTTTAAAATCAGCCCCAGAATGCTTAACTGCAACGCCGTGCGGATGGCAGCAATCAGTAAGGATACGCCAAGCCCCAGCTGCATTCTGCCTACCAGAGTAATCAACGCCAGTACCAGCAGTGCGCCAAGACCAAGATCCAGATAGTGCAGTGAAATTAATGTGTTCATGTTGTAACCGATTGCAGGCCACTGTCCGTCATAATAAAACGGCGCTGCGCCATACGCTGTAGCTGTGACTCGGAATGCGCAACCCAGATAACCGAAGCAGGGCGGGTTTTCAGATAGTGCTGAATCAACGCCTCTACCTGCTGGCTACTTTGCTGATCTAAGTTAGCGGTTGGTTCATCCAGTAATAATAATACCGGATTACTTTCCAGCAGGCGGATAATCGACAGCCTTTGTTTTTCACCACTGGAACAGCGTACAGATTCCCATTGCATGATTTCTTCAGTAAAACCCAGCGCCGAAAAATAATCGTTATATGACTGAAAGTGTTCGCCAATATGATCGAACCACCAGACACTGTCAGCTGGCAATAATGCCACTTTTTTGCGCCATTTGCTGGCGGGCATTAACGTTGATACCACACCGTCAAGGCAAACTTCACCCTGATGCTCATCCATATCGGCAATCGCGCGTAATAGACGGGTTTTACCACTACCGGAGGCACCGCTGATCCCGATACATTCTCCGGCACCAATTTGTAATGATACCGGCTGGTAACCGGGCAGAAGAAGATGATCGATTTCAACCATGCCATTTTAATCTACTAATAATTTGTATACACAAGGAAACATCAGCCGCAGAAATACGCCTGTCTGTATTACAGCAAGCCGCGCTCTGCAAACGACACCACTTCATCACCCACTACAAAATGATCCAGCACACGAATGTCAACCAGTGCCAACGCATCTTTTAAGCGGCGGGTAATTTGCTCATCCGCGCGGCTGGGTTCTGCCACCCCGGAGGGATGATTATGCGCAAGAATCACTGCGGCGGCATTTTTCTTTAACGCCAGTTTGACTACCTCACGTGGATAGACACTGGCGCAGTCAATAGTACCATAGAACATTTTATCAAAACTGATCACCCGGTTGCGGTTATCCAGAAACAGGCAGGCAAAAACTTCCTGTACGCAGTCCTGCAACTGAGTGGCAAGGTACTGGCGTGTATGTTGTACACTACTCATGGCATCGCCACGACGAAGTTTTTCATACAGATGACGGCGTGCCATTTCCAGTACTGCCTGTAACTGTGCATACTTTGCCGGCCCCAGTCCCTTTGCGCTACAGAATTCTTCCTGACTGGCTTCCAGCAGAGGTCGCAACCCACCAAAATTATCCAGTAGCAGACGAGCCAGATCCACAGCAGTACAACCGGGCACACCGGTGCGTAAAAAAATGGCCAGCAATTCTGCATCGGACAGTGCCGCTGCACCCTGGTGAAGAAGTTTTTCGCGAGGCCGTTCCTTCATCGGCCAGTCGGTAATCGCCATGCTTCGTCCCTGAATTTAAACTATCATAAAGAAGAAGTCCCATCATACGTGGCGCAGATAAAAACACAATGTACAACCGTTTATATCAGAATAATCTGACAGGAAATTACGCCAAAAGGGAATCTTCTACTACCGATGATATACCGGTGATAGAATACCCCCCATGAATCGTTTACGAGGCAAACATATTCTTCTGGGTATTACTGGAGGTATTGCGGCCTATAAAAGTGCCGATCTGTGCAGCCGCCTGAAAAAAGCCGGGGCACAGATACAGGTTGTAATGACCTCGGCGGCGACCGAATTTGTCTCAGCACTGACCTTTCAGGCGCTTTCCGGCAATCCGGTACACCTCGCACTGCTGGATGAAACGGCCGAAGCGGGCATGAGTCATATCGAACTGGCCCGCTGGGCAGACGCTATTCTAATCGTTCCTGCCAGTGCCAATACCATTGCCAAGCTTGCACACGGGCGGGCGGATAATCTGCTCACCACGCTCTGCCTTGCCAGCGAAGCCATCAAGTGTTTTGCCCCGGCGATGAACCGGGTAATGTGGGCCGATCCGGCTACCGCTGAAAATTGCCGGATACTACTGGATAACGGCTGGTATCAATTCGGCCCCGATAACGGTATTCAGGCCTGCGGCGAAACCGGTGAAGGCAGAATGCAGGAAACTGATGTCCTGCTCAGAAACCTGAGCCAGTGTTTTACCAGCGGACTATTGCAGGGCTTAAACGTTATCGTTACTGCCGGACCGACACACGAAGCGATTGACCCGGTACGTTATATCACTAACCGTAGTTCCGGTCGTATGGGTTATGCAATGGCTGCCGCCGCACACGAAGCCGGGGCGCAGGTCACGCTTATCAGTGGCCCCACCAGCCTTACGCCAGCACCAGTGGATACGCTGATTCAAATTGAAAGCGCAGAGGAAATGTTGCAGGCAGTCATGCAAAATATCCATAATACTGACATTTATATTTCCTCTGCCGCAGTTGCAGATTATCGGGTAGCACAGCAATCCACACAGAAAATAAAAAAACACAGTGATCAACTCACGCTGGCTCTGGTTAAAAATCCGGATATACTTACTCAGGTTGCCCGCCTGCAACCACGACCTGTGGTGATTGGTTTTGCCGCCGAAACGGAGCATCTGCAACAACATGCCATCGATAAATTACAACGCAAAAATCTGGATATGATTATTGCCAACGATGTTGGCACATCCTCTACTGGCAACCCGCCAACGGGTTTCAACAGCCTGTATAACCGTGTACACCTGTTTCAGCAACATAATGGCGAAATCACACAGCATTATTTCGATACCACACGAAAAACACAGCTGGCCAGAAAACTGATCGCACAGATTAGCCAGTATTATCAACAATACCGGGATAAGCGGATTCCACACTCTGTATAAACACTAAAATCAATGGTTGAAAATGAAAGTCACCCTGAATATAGCCTAAACTTTACCTGTGATGCTTCCGCTTTATCAGATATCTAACGAATTTGACAGGTAGCCTCGGTGTCTGTCAAAGGGTAGCCCTTAATTTATGAATATTTCTGCCAGCATTTTTCGGCCCTATGATATACGCGGCAACGCTACGAAAGAACTGTCACAACAGGTAGTACAGCAGATCGCCCAGGCCTTTGCCAATATCGCACTCGCGCAGAATCAGCCAACCATTGTTATCGGTCGCGATGGTCGCCTTTCCAGCCCGCTGCTTGGCCGCAGCCTGAGTCAGGGTTTGCAGGCAGGTGGCTGTAACGTCATTGATATCGGTCTGGTGCCTACTCCGGTACTGTATTTTGCTACCCATTTTTTTCACACCACAACCGGCATTATGATTACTGGCAGTCATAACCCGCCCGAGGATAATGGACTAAAAATGATGCTTGCCGGTAATACGCTTTATGGTGATGAAATTACCGCTCTTTATCAGTATATCCAGAGCGGTCATCTGAGTACGGGCAGCGGCAGTTACCGCCAGCAGAATATTCTGCCGCAATATTGTGATGCCGTGGCGGAAAGTATCACGTTAACCCGCAAATTGAACATCGGTATTGACTGTGGCAGTGGCGCTGCCGCAGTCATTGCAAAAACGCTTTTTACCCGTCTGGGTTGCCAGGTTAGCACGCTATCCTGTGAGGTGAACGGACTTTTCCCAGACCACCATCCGGATCCGTCAAAAACAGAAAATCTTGTTGCACTACAGCATCTTGTGCGTGAAAAATCACTGGATATCGGACTGGCTTTCGATGGCGATGCTGACCGTGTCGGTGTTATTGATAATAATGGGGATATTCTCTGGCCGGACCGTCAGATAATGCTGTTTGCCGAAGACATACTACAGCGAAAACCCGGCGCGCAAATTATTTATGATGTGAAGTCCACCTCCAACCTGTCTCATTTTATCAGCCAGCATGGTGGCCGACCACTGATGTGGAAAAGCGGCCATTCTTTACTCAAGGCCAAACTACAGGAAACCGGCGCTGAACTTGCCGGGGAACTCAGCGGACACCTGTTCTTTAATGATCGCTGGCTGGGTTTCGATGACGGTCTGTATGGCGGCGCACGTATGCTGGAAATTATTAGCCATCATACAGAAACCAGCGCACAGCTTTTCAGCCACCTGCCCGATAGTATTAATACCCCGGAATTACAGATTCCTTTTGCCGAGGGTGAACATTACATATTTATGGATAAATTCATTCGCCAGTCCCATTTTGAAAACGCTGAAAAAATCACCCTCGACGGTATCCGGGTTAATTATCGCGATGGCTGGGGACTGGTGCGCGCTTCAAATACCACGCCCTGTCTGGTGTTACGTTTTGAAGCCGATAGCCATGATCGACTGCAACAGATTCAGCAGATTTTCCGCCAGCAACTGCTGGCGATTGACAGCCATTTACAGTTACCATTTTAATCACCGCCAGAAAAACCCTGATTACCGCATTAATTTTCCCCTGCACCTTCCATCTATTATCGACTACAGGCAAAATAACGCCTTCATCTATATAAGGAGCCACCGTGGATAAACAATCTGCCATCCATATCGCTAATGTACTATCTGAGGCTCTGCCTTATTTGCAACGGCTGAACAATAAAACCGTGGTCATCAAATTTGGCGGCAATGCGATGGTGGATGAAGCGCTGAAAACCAGTTTCGCCAAAGATATTGTGTTGCTGAAACAGGTTGGCGTAAACCCGGTGGTAGTACATGGTGGCGGGCCACAAATTGGCAAGCTACTGGATAAAATCGGCAAGAAATCCGAGTTTATTGATGGCATGCGCGTCACCGATAACGAAACCATGGATGTGGTTGAAATGGTACTGGGCGGGCTGGTTAACAAAAGTATCGTTAACCTGATTAATCATAATGGTGGTCAGGCGGTCGGCTTAACCGGAAAAGATGGCGCTATGATACGGGCAAAAAAAATGGAAATTACGCACAAATCACCCGAGTTGAAGGCATCGGAAATTCTTGACCTTGGCCATGTTGGTGAGGTAACAGCCATTGATCCATCACTGGTTCGCACACTGGAAAAAGGGCACTTTATTCCCGTCATTGCTCCCATCGGTGTCGGTCAGGATGCAGTCTCCTACAATATCAATGCCGACCTGGTGGCGGGCAAAATGGCCGGCATTCTGGGCGCAGAAAAATTGCTGCTGCTAACCAATACTGCCGGCATTCTAGACAAACAGGGAGAAATTCTAACCGGACTGGATGCTCGCCGGGTCGCCGGATTTATCGACGATAAGACCATTCAGGGTGGTATGTTACCCAAGGTAAACTGTGCGTTGGATGCCGTACATTCCGGGGTTAAAACAGCGCATATTATTGATGGCAGAGTTGCTCACGCCGTGCTACTGGAACTGCTAACGGACGAAGGTGTAGGTACCCTGATTAAAGGATAAGCCATCAATCACAGATCACTTTCCTGCTGCCGTTTTTTCTGCCGTGCTTGCTCCTCAGCTTTTAACACACGGAAACGTTTGATATAACCGTTAAATTGTTTTTCAATCTCCTGGTAACGCTTTCTATGTTGAGTAACCACCTGTTTGTGCATTTTAATCTGTTGCTGCTCATTTTTCAGGCGGAGAAAAATATCTTCTGGCACCTTCCGTCCGGATGACTGGATACGTTTAATACGCTCGTTTAAGGCTTTCACGCTGGCAATGGAATCATTAACAATAGACTGAGATAGCTTAGTCTGTGAGTCCACGGCATCAAGACGCGAATCACGCGCCATTACCAGGTCCCGCTCCGTGGTATAGGTATCGAGCAGTACCCGATCACGCCGTTGCTTTTTTTTCTGTATCAACTCGGCGCGTTTTTTTGCTTTTTCAATACGCCTTTTCTCTGCTCTTTGCGCGGGCGTTTCGGCTACATGATATTGTTTCACCACATCACCGGACGCATTTAATTCCTCATGCTTTTTGACCAGATACTCTATCGGAACCTTGTCGCCAAAATGTACCTGACCATTATTATCCACCCATTTATATAGCCTTGCCTGAGCGGGGAAAACACCGCAGGCAAACAGACAAATTACCGGTATAATCGTGGACTTGAAAAAACGCATGATGAATGCCTCAGAACATTATGTTAATGACCACTGAGTATAGACCGAATTCCATCTGAATAAATGCATGGCTGAACAACTGCTTATTTTTATTATTGCGCTGGTTGCTAATGCCTTTTCAGCCCTCTCCGGCGGTGGCGCTGGCCTCATACAACTGCCCGTTCTGATCTTCCTTGGTTTACCCTTTGCGGTCGCATTGGCAACACATAAAGTCGCCACCGTCGCACTAGGTATCGGCGCAACCGCACGGCATTTAAAGGAAAACCACCTCGAACGCCACTTCGCCATACTGATGATCTTATGCGGAGTACCTGGCGTTATTCTGGGTGCAAGTGTTATTTTGCAAATACCGGATGTACTCTCCAGACTGGCATTAGGCCTGTTAACCACGGGGCTGGGGCTGTACTCTATTTTCTCCCCCCGGCTGGGTCAGGTATACCAGCCCCGTAACCGCCATCGCCGTGGTTATATTACCGGTGGAGCAGTCCTGTTTGTTATCGGTATTTTAAATGGCTCACTTACTTCAGGTACCGGTCTGTTCGTTACCCTGTGGCTAATTCGCTGGTTCGGCCACGACTATAAACTGGCCGTTGCCTATACGCTGGTTTTTGTCGGTCTATTCTGGAATAGTGCCGGTGCCCTTACGCTAGGTTTACTGGGTCATATTTACTGGTTATGGATACCGGCATTAGTGCTGGGTTCATTAATCGGCGGCTATGCTGGTGCCCACTTCTCTATCGTGAAAGGAAATAAATTAATCAAACGAAGTTTTGAAGTGGTCACTTTACTGATCGGTATAAAACTCATTGCAGGAAGTTTTACGTTCTGACCCCGTATTTCTCCCGATAACGTTGCATAGCCTCAAGATGCGGCTGGTATATTGCATCGCTTTGCAGATAGGCAATCAAATCTGTCATGGTGACAATACTGAATACTTCCAGAGCAAAATCACGCTGCACTTCCTGTATTGCCGATAGATCGCCGTTACCTTTTTCCTGCCGATCCAGTGCGATTAATACCGCCGAGGCTTGAGCGGATTGCACCCGGATAATTTCCACTGCTTCACGAATTGCTGTACCGGCTGTAATCACATCATCCACAATCAGCACACTACCCTGTAACGGCGAACCGACAATGACTCCCCCTTCGCCATGATCTTTGGCTTCTTTACGGTTAAACGCATAGGGTTTATCAATACCATACACATCAGACAGTGCATAAACAATCGCCGCCACCAGTGGAATACCTTTGTAGGCGGGGCCAAAAATTATATCACTGTTAATAGAACTATCGACAATGCTCTGTGCATAACACCTGCCAAGCTGTGCCAGCGCACTACCAGTATTAAACAGACCCGCATTAAAAAAATACGGGCTAATACGACCGGATTTGAGGGTAAACTCACCAAATCGTAACACCTTATATTTTAGCGCAAGCTCGATAAACCGTTTTTTATTTTCCTGTATCATGTCGCAATACCTGTACCAGTTAAGCGGCATAATTATACGCGATTTATACTACCGGTAAGGGTATTTCAGGTATCATACACACACCATAGAATCAGGCTTTACCATGCGAGTTATTTCCGTTAATACCAATGGCATTCGTGCCGCAGCGAAAAAAGGCTTCTTTAGCTGGCTAAAAAAGATCAATGCCGATGTAATCTGTATTCAGGAAACCAAAGCGCAGGAACATCAATTATCCGCTGAGATATTCTGCCCGGATGGTTATTTCTGCCAGTTCCACGATGCACAGAAAAAAGGTTATAGCGGGGTTGCTATTTACAGCCGGGTGAAACCGAAAAAAGTAATTAAAGGGCTGGGATGGCACGATATTGATATTGAAGGGCGTTATATCGAATTTCAATACGACAAACTCAGCATCATATCGTTGTATATGCACTCTGGTTCGGCCAGCGAAGAACGTCAGGCGGTGAAGTTTGATTTTATGCAGCGTTTTATGGACTACCTGCAAAGCCTGCGGCGCAAACGGCGTGAATTTATTCTCTGCGGTGACTGGAATATCGCACATAAAAAAATTGATATTAAAAACTGGAAAGGAAACCAGAAAAATTCCGGTTTTTTGCCTGAAGAACGTGCCTGGATGGACCACCTGTTTGATGAAGTTGGCTTTGTTGATGCCTTCCGTGTCGTCAATCAGCAGGCTAATCAATATACCTGGTGGTCAAACCGGGGACAGGCCTGGGCGAATAATACCGGCTGGCGTATTGATTATCAGGTGATTACCCCTAAACTGGCGACACAGGTAGAAGCAGCCAACATCTATAAGGATGAACGCTTTTCCGACCATGCACCACTGATTATTGATTACGACTATACACTGGGAAACGCTGAATAACTGCCTTCATTTACGCTGGATCCGTCTGTTTTTGGCACATTGACTTTGAAACACACTAACCCTCAACTGGAGCAGCATAAATCCTGGTCTCAGATTATTACCACATTGCTCAGTCAGCGTATGCTGCTAGCACTGGTGATGGGCTTTTCCAGTGGTCTGCCGTTACTTCTTACCGGTTCATTACTGCAAGCATGGATGGTTGATAAAAATGTTGACCTGAGCACTATCGGCCTGTTTGCCCTGGTCGGCCTGCCCTACACCCTGAAATTTCTCTGGGCACCACTGATGGATCGCTATACCCCGGCCCTGTTTGGTCGACGGCGAGGCTGGCTCTTTATCTGGCAGCTTTGTCTGACAGCAGCCATCATCCTGCTGGCTTTTTCCGACCCGGCGCATCATTTACCCATGCTCGCCGTTGCTGCCCTGCTGCTGAGCTTTTTTTCTGCCAGTCAGGATATTGTGATCGATGCTTTCCGCCGAGAATCACTGGCAGATGATGAGCAGGGTATGGGCGCCTCGCTGTATGTTGGTGGCTACCGGCTTGGCATGTTGCTGGCCTCTGGCGGCGGACTGATTCTGGCTGACCTGATATCCTACCGCTGGGTCTATCTTATTATGGCAGCCAGTATGAGTGCCGGTATTATCGCCACCCTGCTGGCAAATGAACCCGTAACCGAACACGGTACGCCCAAAAGTTTAGCTGAAGCCGTCATTGACCCATTCCGGGAATATTTCAACCGCGATTACGCTCTCTATCTATTACTGTTTATTTTTCTTTATAAAGTCGGTGATACCATGGCCTCTCAGATGACTACACCGTTTTATCTGGAAACCGGGTTCAGCAAAACCGAGATCGGCTCCATCGTCAAACTTTTCGGTTTCTGGGCAACCATTGGCGGTACCATGCTGGGTGGCCTGCTGGTAATGCGCCTTGGTATTTACAAAAGCCTGTTCAGCTTCGGTATATTACAGAGCATCTCCACCGCCGGTTTTATCTGGTTACACTATATGGGCAATGTTCTTTATGCCCTTGCTACAGTGGTCTCATTTGAAAATCTGACTGCCGGCTTAGGGACGGCCGCTTTTGTTGGTTTTCTTGCCAGCCTTACGGATAAACGCTTTACCGCGACACAGTTCGCCCTGCTCACCTCTTTTATGGGTATGCCACGGGTGTTCGCGGCGGCACCTACCGGTTATATGGTAGACGCATTCGGCTGGAATGGCTTTTTCCTGTTCTGTACGCTGATTGCCATCCCCGGTATCCTGCTTATTTTCTGGCTGCATAAACGTTTATAACCCCACCGCTTATCCCCCGTTTTCTTTCAACAATGCCCAATAAACTACCCCGCTGCAAGCGGACAGGGTGTTAAAGCAGAAACCCTACCCGCGAAAAACGCAAAAAAATAGTAAAAATTCACTTGAACTTAAAAATATTAGACTATACTAATACACTATTCATTATTTTAGAGGAACTTTGCATGATTACTGATAATCTGACTTATATTGTCATTGTCGTTGCCATCGCTTTAACACTAACTGTTATTCGTATGGCCAGCCATAAGAACTGATACATTATTTGACAGAGAGAGATAACAACAGATGAACCATTTACCCTGTAATTTTGTGCACGACAAATTATCTACCAGCGCCAAACTACTTGATGTACGTACCGATGAGGAATATCGTCGTGAAGCGCTGCCGGGTGCACTGCATATTCCATTACAAAACCTGCCTCTCATGGCAAAAAATCACATTAATACGGAAGAAGAAGTTCTTGTATATTGCCATTCTGACAGCCGCGCGATTATAGCTGAAAAAATACTGGCGGGGATGGGCTATAAAAATGTTGTTGTCATTGGCGGTTTGCAGCATCCGATATCCTACCATTAGTTTTTTCGCAAAAAATTACCACGCTAACGCTAAACCGCAACGAATGCAGGCAGGTTAAGTTTCTATCCTCAGAATTTATCGTCTGTTATCGTAGAGGTATAACTGTTAAAGTTATGCCTCTTCTTTATAACCTGACTTTTTACTCGTGCCCTTATCACCGCCTTTAAGTCTATATGTGCATATACCCTGGTGCGTACGAAAATGTCCGTACTGTGATTTTAATTCCCACGAAAAACAATCTGGTTTTAATGAACCCGCTTATGTTGATGCGTTATTACTGGATCTTGACCGGGAAAAAAAACAGGTCTCACAGGAACGTATCGTTAGTATTTTTTTTGGTGGTGGCACACCCAGTTTGTTCAGCGCCGGGTCGATTAAAAAAATAATTAATCGTACTGCTGACTTATTTGAAACAGATGATATTGAAATAACACTGGAAGCCAACCCCGGGACTTTCGAACAGGAAAAGTTTTTTGCCTACCGTGATGCCGGCGTAAACCGTCTATCCATAGGTATTCAGAGTTTTCACCCGCAACATCTCCGGGAGCTGGGAAGAATACACGATGGGGAACAGGCTCTGGGCGCAATCCAGAGTGCAAAACAGGCGGGCTTTGATAATATTAATCTTGATATTATGTTCGCCCTTCCCGAACAGAGCGTCGAACAGGCAATTGAAGACATAAGCATTGCCTGCCAGCAGGGAGTCGAGCATATTTCCCATTACCAGCTAACCATCGAACCTAATACTCACTTCCATAAACAGCCACCGCTATTACCCGATGCCGATACAGTATGGTCGATGCAAACAGACTGTCAGCAGCATTTAACTTCAGCCGGGTATCAACAGTATGAAATTTCCGCCTACAGCCAGTCCGGCAGGCAGTGTAGCCATAACCGTAACTACTGGTTATTCGGTGATTATATTGGTATCGGTGCTGGCGCACACAGTAAACTGAGCAATACCACTAGCCATCATATAATACGCCAGTGGAAACATCGGCACCCGTCTGTTTATATCGAAAACACGATTAGAAATGACACCACACATACGGCAATTTCCGGTAAAAAAAATTTATCGGCTGATGATATTATTTTTGAGTTCCTGTTAAATATACTGCGTTTAAAAAATGGCTGTAAGTTGTCACTTTTCCCTTATCGTACCGGACTGCGTGTAATACAACTTAAGCAGGCATGTAAGGATATCGACCCTGAGCTACTGATTATTGATAAGGAGAGGATTCGAACCACGGAGAAGGGTTTTCTGTTTTTAAACGAAATACTACAGCAGTTATTGTAGGCGGTTAGTATGGGCAGTTAGTATGCCAATGCACGTTACAGACTAATCCTTAAATAACTCATGTACCAGTTTTTCATAGACAAAACAGTTTAGCAAAAGTCGTTTATCATCGTTCATTGGTAAAAATTTAACCCCATACATATGCAGGGTTTCCTCATCGACCTGTGTCTCTTTGTGGGAACATATCTCGGCATCAATACTAAGCAATCGCTCCTGTTCGGCAACAGTAACTTTTGTTGTGACCGTAATATAATTATTCCTTTCTGGAAGCTTTCGGATTAACTGTAACAGACAACCGGTGGTACTCATATCATGAGTTTTTCCGGAAACGGTTTCCTCTGTGGCTTTACTTTCTGCCGAATGTTGCCTTAATTCACCAGCGCCAGACATATCTTTTTCCGTTTCAAAAATCTGTACTGATGCAATATTTTCTACCGCTACACGGTAGGCATTTCTCACATTATATTGCAGAACCTCCGCAGGTGGTTTTAAATGTACATACGCAAACGGGTTATTATAAACTTTTAAAACTTCTGAATTAAAACCGATAATCTGTTTGCCTGATAATAACCGCACAACAAACTGCTGCCCTTCTCTTAGAAGTAATATATGCCCGTTCATTCTGGGCGCAGATATCATCAGACTACAGCCATCGACATAACCGATAACTGTCACCCTGAAGCGGCCACGATCCGGATCATCAAGAAACTGTAATTGTAGACTGTCTCCTGCCTGTAATGCACAATGACTGGAATAACTGGCTTTTGCCAATGGTGACGAAGAGGGCGTATTCTGTGGCGACATAGAAGTAATCTGGAATCAAATAGAAACCATCCCTTAATTAGTGGGCCGGCTTTTATCCGTCCGATATTGCATTATACTTTTTATCTTAACGACACCTTCAGCGTGTAATTTTCTGGCTATATCCCGACCCGCCTCACCCGCTTTTGCGGCATCAAACAATGCATTTAACGCCATCAGGCGATCTCTGCCTTTAATGAACTGTCTCGCCTGCTCCTCCTGCAAAGACAGGATAGACTCTGTTACCTCAGTGGTATTTATTCTCTTCATGCTGCACCCCGGTCTACTCTGTTATTTTACCCATGCACATCTCTGCGTTATCTGTATCCATTGCCCATGCTATATGCTCAGGCTATATATAGTAATCCACGGCACCATTATTGGCACCGACTAGATGTAACCGTTTTTGTATCACCAACTCCGGTGAGCTACTATCTACCTGCGTAGAAAAAGTAGATGCCGAATGCTGCCCCCCATGTTGTGTAAATGAACCATCCTGCTGCTGTGAAAATGCCTGCTGAGAGACATCAGGATTACTCAGGTTTAGCCCCTGCTCCGCCATCATTTCCCGCAAACGCGGAATCGACTGTTCAATCGCTTCTCTTACCAGCGCATGATGACTGCCAAATGCCACCTTTACATTCTTGTCATCAATACCAATACGTACTTCTATTAAACCTAAATTAGCCGGATTCAGCTTTAATTCGGCACTGCGAATATTCTGACTCGCCATCCATGCAACTTGCCCGCTCATACTCTGATTCCAGCCCATATGCCCAACCGACTCATGGATGACAGACTGATACAGAGCAGTACTACTTTGCGTAATACCACTGCTGGCTGTATGCAGCGGTGAAAGTAACGATAAAGTAGCGCTGGCCTGCGTCTCCGCTAAAGATGAACCTGTTGCAGCATTTGCACCCTGAGTGCCATCCAGTAGCGTTTTCTGCATAGATAATAGTTTATCCAGCCCTTTCACCCCACTATGATCACCACCTGTTGATATCAATTGCCCGTTACTATCAACTGTTTTACCATGCAGATGTTGTTTTAAAGCTGCCATTCCTTCTTTATTCAGTGATGGCGTTGCTCCAGCTAATGTTTTGAGTCCATACCGAGCATTATGACCGTGTCCCGTTTTGCCATCTACGTTACCGGCTGGTTTCATAGAGAGATTTTTTAGCTGACCCTTTTCCATATCTGTTATGGCTGACTCGGGATACTTACCTCCCGGATGCAGGCGGGCATTATCCTTATTTTTTATCCCTTTCGCCGAGTTCGTCGCGGTAGCCGTTTTTACCTCACCAACGGCTATTACATTACTGGTCGCCTGTTCTGTATGTTTTGTTTTTTTATGCCCAGGGGATGGATCACCGGATGCAGCCTGATCTCTTTTGGCTGATAACTTTGTTTTTTCTTCGTCAGTTCCCGAGTCTTTAGACGGCAAATGTTTGCCGCTCTCAACGGCTGCTTTCTGCCTTTCATGCCGCTTTGTGTTTTGCCTTTCTGTTTTTAACCTGGCATCATCCATCGCCGTATTAAATGATTT
>VAPF01035121.1_pt1 | contig 34262 bp, 31 predicted proteins | sample 3393931 | NCBI WGS metagenome assembly VAPF01 (sample SAMN08290437, study PRJNA428436) | hydrothermal vent metagenome | isolation source: Deep-sea hydrothermal vent chimney | place: Atlantic Ocean: South-mid Altantic Ridge | depth 2773 m m | reverse complement strand
GCCAATGATATATGTGATTGCGTTGGAGGGCGCCGCATGCATCCTACAAGGACGGTAGTGGGCGGATTTACGATGCTGCCGGAGAAAGAGGAACTGCGCGGCTTCGGTGAGCGGCTGAAAAAGATTGTAGAAGACCTTATGCTGGTGGCAGAACTTGTCAGGGGATTCAGCCTGCCGGATTTCGTCAGGGAGACCGAGTTCGTATCTTTGAAGGGGGATGGCGATTATCCGTTTATCGGAGGAGACCTGGTATCAAGTGACGGCGTTCGGATGAGGGAAGAGGACTATAAAAAGATGACAAACGAGTATATGACGGAGCAGTCCACCTCCAAGTGGTGCCGTCTTTCCCGGGAGTCTTTCGCGGTCGGTGCATTAGCCAGGCTGAACAATAACTTCGAATTTCTTCACCCGGCGGCAAGGGAGGTGGCCGGAAGCTTTGGCCTTACGCCCGTGAACCATAATCCGTTCATGAACAATATCGCCCAGTTAGTGGAATGTGTTCATGTGGTAAAGGAATCAACCAGGCTGATTGATGAGCTGCTGGATTCGGAATTAAAGGACTCACGGCAGAAGGTGATCGCCAGGAGCGGTATTGGAGTGGCTGCGGTAGAAGTCCCGAGAGGAATTTTGTACCACTCATACGAGTTTGACGATGATGGAAGGATCGTGAAATCCGACTGCGTAATTCCTACCGGCCAGAATCATGCCAATATACAGCTCGACCTTGAAGGCATTGCTAAAGAGTATGCCGCAAGAGGGAAAACCGACATGGAACTCGAACTGCTCGCGGCGATGCTCGTAAGGGCGTATGATCCCTGCATATCATGTTCCGTGCATTAATACAAAAAATCTATAATATCAGCCTCTACAAAATTAATTCACCCATCGGGACTGATCGGCTTTTCACTAATGTTCCAGGTTTTATAAGCTTAAAGTATTTTATTTGGTTTTTAGCTTAACACTCTGAAATATCTGCATTTAATGGCATTTCATCAGCTGAGAAAATGTGGTTACTGAACATATCCCAGGGCTTTTAGTCGATCAAGGACTGCTTTATCGGGTGCTTTATAGGAATCAGACCCCTCCTTAGATGGTAGCTCCTCCTTGACATCCTCCAGCCACTGGTCTAATTCGGCCTTGATATTTCTGGATACGCTGTCGTCGGCATTGAAGATGTCCTCCTTCTCTTCCGGATCTTTTGAAAGGTCATAAAGTTCCTGCTTACCCGATGTTGAGCCCACAAATTTGTCGGTGCCGGAAAATATCGCCCGTTCAATACGATGAAATCTTTTATGGAAACTAAGTTTGTTGCGGTCAGGGAATGACTCGCTTATTACTTTCCTTTTATACAGGTCTTCAGGTTTCAGCAGACTGGAGCCCTGAATATCTCCAGGTATCTCATAGCCGAAGACGTCCAGGACGGTCGGCATAAGATCTACACCGCTCACAAATTCATCAACTACGGCTTTCCGGCTGCTTTGAGGGTATTTAATAACGAGGGGGACCCGGACCTCGCTCTGATATACTGAATTTCCGTGCCCGATATAATTCCTGTCCCCGAAGACCTCACCATGGTCCGAGGTGACTATAATAAGAGAGTTGTCATACATACCAGACTCTTTCAGGCGTGCGATCAGATTTCCGATATGATAGTCTTCGTAAGCTATCCCTCCATCATACTGGGACACTAAATGCTGCCGCTCTTTAACAGTTATTTCTCTCCTGAGTTCCGATACCTCTCTTTCCATCTCACGATAGTGTTCTTCCGTGAAAGTCTCATCCTTGCCGGGGAAAAGCAGGTCATATGGCGCCGGCGGGTCGTAAGGCGTATGGGCGTCCATATAATTTATGAACATGAAAAAACTGTTATTTTCTTTCTTTGCCTTATCTATGAGTGAAAAGACAACCTCGTTAATTTCCCCGGCGCGGCGATAGGTGTTGTCGCGACCGGACGCGGGTATGATCCAGGAGATGAGATTATGGATGGTCTGCCTGAGATAGAACGGATTTACCGTACCGACGACATTTCCGAGGAATATCACCGGCGATCTGTAGTCATAGAAATTAAAGCCCTGGTTAAGATTATAATGATAATCAAGATACCCGGGGTTAGCAACAACTGCCATTGTTGAGTAGCCTTTCCCAAAGAGAATTTCAGCAAGTGTGGTGAATTTGTCGGCTAATGGCAGCGGAGTTGCGGGCCAGTTGGCAAAATGGTTTGCCATATCTTCATCCGTGGGTGTCCTGAAAAAATGATGTGAGCCGTTGCTTCTCGCATAAAGTCCCGTAAATATGGATGCGTGGGAAGGCAGTGTTATGTCTGATGTGGCTATTGATTGGTTGTAGAGAGTGGACTCTTCGGCCAGCTTCCGGAGATTGGGCGTGGTGTCCCTTTCATAGCCGTATAATGACAGATGGTCCGCCCTGACTGTATCCATGGTGATCAGTATGACATTGGGCCTGTCCGGGTCTTTAAGTGATGATTCCACCTTCAGGCCCGTGCGCAGGGGCGTCTGTTCAAGGAACAGGCCTGTAACGAAGACAAGACAGTAAACAGGAATAAGGAACGCCATCGCCCTGGCCGGAGAAACGGGCGTCGCGCGTCCAGCTGCAATCTTATGGAAAATAAGTGAAATCAAAAATACAACGATAGGGTAAACCAGCGCCGCAATGGCCATAACAGTCTTTGTCTGGTGCCGAAGGGGCTCGTACATCACCCATGGCAGTATCCCGAACAGTGCGATAGCAACAGTCCAGGGATTAGTGAGGAAACGCAACCGTCCGTACCATAGGGGGCTTGCTATGCTGACCACCAGCGCCAGCAGCAGGATGATGGAGATGCCGAAAGAGGGCAGAAGGGGAAGGGGGTCATAACCGGTAAACAGCCATATGTATAACAGGTTTACATTAAAAATGAGAACAACGGTAAGCGTAGCGGATGAGCCGAACATCGAGGCCTCTGTCTTTTCCGAAGAGAGGTTGGCTTTGGCCGCCGCGCGAAGGCAGAGACCGGATAACGCTCCAAGGATCAAACCGGTAACCGGATAAACAACAAATAACAGCAATGTAAAGGCGCGATGAACCGGTATATACGTATGAGACGGTTTCATGATCCAGGGGAGCAGGGCGGAGAAGAAATATTCGACCACCGCGTAGATCATCCAGGCTATTACCCCGTACACAGCGCCGGTATACATGCTTTCACGGACACTTTGCGGTCCCTTTGTTTTTGTATCCATAGTCACTTATCTCTCCTTCTGGCGATAAAGGCTGGGATCAATCACCGCCTCTGCTTTGCCGGTATCCAGGCAACCGTCCAGAAACTTGTTGATCGTCTCCATGTGCGCTCCCGGATTTTTAATAATTCCATTGAAGTTTATATTAATACGCCTGATGTTCGGACGACCGTCAATCCAGGAGTCCACATGCCGAAGGTGCTCCGTGTAAAGCGCGGCCATTTCTTCATCGCTTACGTCGTCCGTGTCTTCATGTCGGTGGATCAGCATTTTCTTCTGGGAAGCCAGTATCTCCGGCATGGCCCGTTGCATGAATATAACACGGTACGTATAGGTTGGAGGCAGGTACGTCAGCAGGGCCGAGATTACCTTGACTGCTTTCCCCTGGGCTTCGGACAGCCAGGAGATATCACCTTCATCAAGTTTTTTTACGCGTTCGAACTCATAATAACCTTTTGGGTTGTCATCGTCCGCGGTCCTTAGTTTATCCGTGAGGGGGGGCAATCCGCCGGCCTCAAGCATCTTCATCATCATTGATGTGCCGGAACGGGGCAACCCTGAAACAATCGTAACGTCCTGGTGCTTCTTCTTTCCGAATAGTTGAAATAAACGTTTCATTTGATTTATTAGCTCCCTAAACAGAAACCCTGAAAGGTTTTAACAATAGAAATCCGAACACGAGAGAGAGTATAAAAAAGAGCACCAGCCAGTGAATCTTCCAACCAAACAGCGCGACAGTCCCGTACGGATATGCAATCTCAAAATACTCCATACCCGAATCCCCGCTTAACGAAGGCTCGCCCGGATAAAGAAAGGAGTTTACCAGCCCTCCTTTAAGCACTTCTGGTGAGATTCTGGTCAGTTTTTCACCAACAACGACTCTCTTGCTTACCTCCTTATCAATCGTACGGAATTTCAGGTCATAATCTCCGTCTTTTTCCGCCCTGATTCTCCAGTATATTTCCTCTCCTCCATTAACCCGCAGGGGAGGGGTCTCTATCTTCAATCCTTCGGGCGCCGTCAAAACCCCACTACCGCCTCCCGCCAAATTGCCCGGGTTGTCAAGCTTTACCTTAACAATAGCGGTCTCTCCCGGGTGAAGAGGTCTGTATTCGTATCGAAGACCGGTCTGTATGATTATAACCACTACGGGAAGCATAACAAACATTAATGGCTTCATCATATGTTTCAGGTATATCATATTATACTTCAACATATTCTTCTGGGCCGACAGAACTGTTCTTATATCGTCTTTAAACAGCCTTACTTCCAGAAGATGCCCCATGATCCTGCTTTTTGTTCTCCTGATGGCCTCCTGGTCTGAAGTGTATTTAAAGATTGGAAGCATGATTACCGTTGTCAGAAAAGAGACGGCGCACAATCCGTATATAGGATCAATCGAACTGAATGGAGAAAAAAACAGATCGAAGATCGAATTAATGACGTAATTAATGGTGTTCATAAATTTTTACGAGAGATAACCCAGTCCCTGAAGCCTCTTCTTGACCTTATCTTCTGAAAGGGATTCATCCTGCCTGGATATCTCTTTCTCTATAAGGTGGCTTATAAACTCCTCAACCGATGAATAACCGGACTTTGCGGCGTAGTCCGTCGCCCTGGTTAATAATTCCTTATCAATTTTAATCTTTGAACCAAACATAGTTTCACCTCTCTTTCAGAAAATCGGTCCTCCAACCATATTCTTGTCTTTTTCTATGCCGAACTCCTGCAGTATAGTCGGAGCGATATCATACAGCGCCGGACCTTCTGTTTTAATCTTTCTGTTTGACAGAATAACGCCCGGCACCAGTCTGTAATCCCATAAATGGGTCCCGCTCCATTTTTTCATGTTGTTGCCGAGAAGCCCTTCGGGAACTTTACCCAGCGCGGTCTCCCAGGAGGCGCGGTAGCCCCTGTTGTAACCTATAAGGAGATCAGGCGCGTCTTTTACATATTCACCGGAATATAGTTCTTCGCTTTTATAGACTTTATTAATGACCTTCTCCCCGGTGGCCGGGTCAATAACGGCTTCCAGTTTTTTGATAAGCTCATCAAGCAGTTTCTCTTTTTCAAGCCCATCCGATACAATACCCATGCCCTCTCTGCCCCTGAGATTTATATAAATTCCATTAAAGCCGAGGGCGTAAGCCCTGGTCTGATTGAAATCCACATTTTCGAAAAAAGCACCGCTGCTTTTCAGGTTTTTGTCCGTAAAATTAATATATCCATTCTCCTTCAGCCAGGTGTTCAGATGGAAGTATCTGCGAAAAGGACCGAAGCCGTGGTCTGACAGCACGATAAGAGTGGTATTGTCATCGATCTTTTTTACCGTATCTCCGAGAACAGCGTCCATGGCTTCGTATGTGTTTTGGATGGTATCGGAGTATTTTGCCGCCTCCGTCGGGTTATAGGCGGGATGCTCCTTGTCTATGTCCCGCCAGAACATGTGCTGGATAGGGTCGGTCGTGGAGAAATAGACAAACAATAGCCCTGAATCGAATTGCTTTAACTCCATATCAAGCATCCTGATTCTTTCTTTTTTTATGAACTCCGACAATTCCAGAAAGTCGTCGTTATGCAGAAAGTCCTGGTCCAGTGCCTTTGTATCTTCAGGCATCCCCTGGGTATAGAAATATCCGATTCCGTCAGCCATTTGGGCCGCATAGTTATCCGGCGTGCTTATTGTGGCGGATGGACTGAAGGGGTCGATATTGATCGGAGATACGTACAGCTCAAAATCCGGCCTGACTTTCATCAGGTAGAACCTGCAGATTCCGGTTAAAGACTGAAGGGGCGCAAATTTAAATTCAACCTTCGCCCAGTCACTCCATTCCCCTTCTTTCAGAAGCATTTCGTTATCATCCACCTGGATCAGCGCTACCGGGTGTTCAGGATCCACGGTTATATTCAGTTCGAGGCTGGTTTCGGCCTTATCGACCCTGAAGGGATTGGGAGGCCCCGTCAGTTTCGTTTTTACGGAATTATTAGAAAAATGTATATTTACAACGCTGCCGCTTGTGACTTCCTCTCCGTCGTCTATCTTTTTGGTGGTATAGAAGGTGAAAGTTCCATATGTTCCGAGTATGTCGGGTGTTCCCATACCGGAGATGGTCTTCGCCCCGGATTTATTCGGCGGAAAGTTTGCCGGGATCTTAATCACCGTCGCGGGGACATCATTGCCGTCAAGAATTTCCCAGAAGGGCTTTCCTTTTCTGAGGAGGATTGTTTCAGTCTTCGAAAAAGGAATAACCCACTCACCTATTTCAAACGTGCTGTCGCCCCCGATTGTCTTGGATGTCGAAAGATATGGCAGGTAAGTCTTCGGGTCTCTGGCGATGAAGTCGAAGATGCCATGCCCCCCGGGATTCATGCCGGTAATCAAATTTGACCATGCCACGGGACTCTGCGGCGGCATGGAGGTGGTAAGAGGCTTGAAATCGCCTTCTTCGGCGAGGCGTTTAAAATTGGGCATTAGACCTTCGTCCATATATTTTTCCAGAAGGACCGGGTCCATACCGTCAAAACCGAGTATCAGCATCTTTTTTGAATCCTCTGCCGCGCCGACCGTTCCAGCGTAAAAAACAGCAACGATGAAAAAAAGCAATAATAAGATAAATCGTTTCATTTGAAAATCTCCCCTAACCCCTCTTTGCCAAAGAGGGGAAATAGGATGTCCCCCTTTGGAAAAGGAGGATGTATGGGGATTTTGTAAATTGTAAATTTTCATTCTCCTTATGTCTGCCGAAGGCAGATGATTGTTTCATCTTTGGTCCTCCGGTTTTATTGTACTGATCAAGGGCTTCCCGTTCATGTAAGGTGGAATTTCGACTCCGAATAAATCCAGGACCGTAGGTGCTATGTCCTTTATATGCGGATTGTCATCCTGGACATTCCTGTTGCAGAAGAAGACTCCAGGGACAAGACTGGGATCCATGCAGTGGTCACCGCTCCAGCTTTTGTTATTGTCTTCAAATATATGCGCGTTCACGCTGCCGACGGCAGCGCCCCATGACGCCCTGTACCCTTCGTTGTATCCTATGATCAGGTCAGGGCCGTTCTCACGGTATGGCCCATCGTAGTGTTCTGTAATATCATAAACTTCTTTTATCGCGGTCCCGCCTGTTTCGTCATCGGGCAAACCCCGGAGCCTGCTTATCAACTCCGCCTTCAACTCCTCTTTCTCTGCGGCGGAGACAACCCCTTTTGCTTCTCTTCCTTTTTCGTTTATATAAATACCGCTCAGGCCGAAGGTATAGGCCCTGGTGTTTTCCCAGTCGATATCCCTGAACCAGTCATCGCCCGTCTCTTTTCCATCTTTCAGCGCCAGATATCCGTTTTTATAAAGCCATGAGTTCAGGTTGACGCCGCGCTTGAACTGCTTGAATCCATGGTCGGAAATCACCATCAGAACATCATCCTTATTAATGGATTTCATCACCCTGCCGATCATCTCATCCATCCTGATATAGAGCTGTTCTATCGTGTCGGCGTAAGCTTCCCTGGCCACATCGATAGCATGAGCAGGATGATCTTCAGCGATGAAACGCATAAACATATGCTGGATCCTGTCAGTGGTGTCAAACACACACACGCACAGGCCGTTTTTTGTTTTATCCAGGGCGTTAAAAAGCATGGCTTCTCTTTCTTCGTGGTGATCATACGCCTGCTCCAGAAAGATATCTTCATCGATCACTCTTTCGTTTAATGCCCATGTGTCTTCGGCAAGGCCAAGTGTGGCGTAACTACCCATTATCTTGGCCAGATAAACAGAATAAGAATATGGAGATGATATAGGAAGCGAAGGCGATTCCGGATCGATATTTATGGGTGTCATGTACATGTCGAAGTCAGGCTTGAGCTCTTTTATATAAAAACGGCAGATTCCACGAATCTTCACGCCGGGACCGGCCCTGAAGGTCAGTTTAACCCAGGGAGAATAGGTGTCTTTTTTGAGCCTGATTTTTTCTTTTGGGATCTCCAGGACTGCTTCATCGCCGCCATTGATCGTAATGTTCAGGGGAATCCGCATCTCTTCGTTATTTTTGAGCAGGGAATTATCAGGCCCGGGGATATACGTTTTAATCCTGTCACCATCCCGCTTGACCTGGATCTGTACTCCACCCGTTTTTTTTTCAGAAGAATCATTGCCGGATGTATAGCTGGTAAAGGTCCCCTGGGTGCCCTTTAAGTCCGGTACGCACATTCCCGACAGAAGCACTCCGCCCAGCTTTTCCGGTGGATATGTGATAGGAACCCTGATGATCGCGCTGAAGATACCGTATTTACCCAGAAGGCTCCAGAATGGTTTGCCTTTTCTTAGCAGTTTGACACTTGGTTTGCCGAGGGGAATCGAATATTTTCCGATTGACAGGCTCCTGGAGCCTGTTTCAATCTTTGTTGATGAGAGCTCGGGAAGATACGTGCGAAGATCACGGTTTAAAAAGTCGAAGATATTATGACGTGACGGATCGACACCCGTGGTAAAGGTGGACCAGGCCACTGGAGAGATCGGAGGAAGAGTCGTCCGGAGTTTTTTAAATGTACCGGTATTGCTGATTTTAGAGAGATTTGGAAGTTTGCCTTCCTGCATATACCGTGTGGCCAGGTCAGGATCCAGCCCGTCCAGCCCCACTATGATTATACGTGTGGTATCATGTCTTAACGATGAGCGCTTTTTTATTTTCAGGCTTCTGATAACAAGACTGAGCGGCCAGAAAAGAATTGTCATTATGGCCAGTAGAACAGAGACGAGAAGAATGAAAAAGGATGATATAAAGGCAAACCCCGCACCAGGGCCGATGTATGCCTGGACATCTTCGACGCCTGAGAGCATAAGTAAAACAGATAGAGTTAAAAGTATAACAATTTTTTTCATTGGAAGAGATGCGGTTATTGAATATATCCCCGGTCTCCCGGGCGGTCAAGAGCTCCTTTATCTGATTTTTTAAGGGACGCAGACACTTCTCTGACAGGCGCAAACCATCGGTTTAATCTTCCCTTAAGGCTTCCGGGTAGTCCGGTGCACAGACTTTCGCGGACGTTTAGTAACTTGCTGTTCTTTGTATGCAAGATATTATTGATTCCTATAATCTTTGTAGATACCAACGGGTAATTCCGTGGTGCTGCTCAACGAACAAATCAGCAGAATCAAAAGAACAACTGAATCTGACGCCATTCGGGTGAATCTGTGTGTTCCTTCACGGGTAAACACCGTAGTGATATATTGATAAATTTTTGCTGTTGATAGTGATGAGAGTGTAGTTTGCTATACATTTTATATGGTAGCACAAAAAGTGCTGGATTTCCAATTTTTTGCGGATTTCTGCAGGTTTCAGCCGGTTTTGAGTCGCCGGCCGTAATCTATTATCTACAGCCTTAAGAATCCACTATGTTTTGTCGGCATGATTTTTATTTTATATTCCCGGATAGCCTTATTACTTCCGACGGAAAATGACAACAGGGAATGCCGGGACATATCCAAAGTTTGTTTGATCACGCTGACCTTTATGATATAATAGCGGACATGGAAAAGAAAATTGTATATTTTGAAAAGACGGGGGAAGATAATACGGGAGAATGCCTTAAGATCGTTCATGATGCGCTGAAGGAAGGGGCTTACAGACATGTTGTTGTCGCGTCAACTCGCGGAGAGACCGGGCTTTTATTTTCGGACGCCCTGCGTGACAGCGGCCTGAACCTGGTTGTTGTCACCCATTCCGCCGGATTTAAAGGGCCGAATAAAGTTGAATTGTCCGATGAGGTGAAGGCCCGGATCAAGGCAAACGGGGCCGCAATGTACACAGGGACTATACTTACCCATTCAATAGAGACATCACTGGCCGCCGGTTTTAGCGGTATTTATCCGGCGATGCTTATCGCCCAGTCATTAAGAAGATTCGGGGAAGGTGCAAAGGTGTGTTGTGAGATCGTCATGATGGCTGCGGACGGAGGACTTGTCCCGGAAGGCGAAGAGGTCATAGCCGTTGCCGGTACGGCATACGGCGCGGATACCGTGATGGTGCTGAAATCCGCCGCTTCAAAGAGGTTTCTGGATTTAAGAGTACTGGAGATAATGGCCAAGCCGAGAGTTTAGCCTTTAAAGTATGGGCTTACTTCCGAATGTATCCTTCGACCAGAATATCCTCGCCGATCCTCTTTATTTTTAAATCTTTTAGCCTGTGGGCGCCTTGAAGGCTTCTGTAAGTCTTTCCTCCGACGGACGGAAATGATTCCCTGCCGCCGATAATCTTTGGGGCTATAAAAAACATGACCTTATCGACAATCTCCTCTTCAAGACAGCGGGAGTTCAGAGATGAACCCCCTTCAACCAGGACTGAAGTGATATTGGTCCCGCCGAGCTCTTTCATCAGCCTCTGAAGATCGGCTTTCCCCCCCTCATATTCTATTATCCTGATATTTCTTTCCGATAAAAGTTTTTTCTTCTCGCTGAATGCCCTCCCGGCAACCCGCGCCGCTGTTTTTCTGGCTACGATGAAGGTATCGGGCGGTGTTAATAATACATTTGAGTCGACTGATATCTCCAGGTCAGGGTCTATTATTATACGTGTAGGGTTTTTATAGTTTCCGGTCCTGCATGTCAGGCGTGGATTGTCTGCCTTTACCGTTCCTATGGCAGTCATAACAGCGTCGACACGGCCTCTCAGCCTGTGGACCATCCTTCTAGCCTTCTCGCCTGTAATCCATTTCGATTCGCCTTCGGGCGTGGCTATTTTCCCGTCCAAGGTCATCGCCACCTTCAGGGTTACGAAGGGCATGCCCGTTGTTATATATTTGATATATGATTCGTTGAGCCTTCCTGACTCATCTTCCAGGACACCGGAGATTACCTCTATCCCTGCCTTCCTTAACTCTTTGATGCCTTTCCCCGAGACCTTTGGATTGGGGTCTTTCATCGAGATTACGACTTTTTTTATGCCGGAGGCTATAATTTTTTTTGTGCATGGCGGGGTCCTCTTGTCTTTGTGGCAGCAAGGCTCAAGGCTTACATAAAGGCTGGCGCCCCTGACACTATCAGGCGCATTGCCTATTGCCAGTACCTCGGCATGAGGTGTTCCGGCTTTTTTATGGTAGGCCTCGGATATTATTCTGCCGTTTTTTACGACCAGGGCCCCAACCATGGGATTAGGGCTGGTCATGCTTTTCGCGCGCGCGGCCAGAGCTATCGTCCTTCTGATAAAGCGTTCGTCATCCATGGTTGTAAAGAATAACATAAAACTGGATGACGATGATAAGCCCAAGCTCCGGGGGACCCCGCACGGCTGGTTATGGACGAACGGTATGGTGAAAAAAATAGGATTTATAAAAAATGTGATATAATTAAGATCATCAAGGAGGCAATCGATGTTTGATATTCTAATGGTAGTGATCACTGTTTCGGTTCTGGCTGTAGTTGCTTTTTTAATCCCCCTGCTTATTGAAGCAAGGCGAACATCCGTTGCGCTGAGACGATCAACTGAAGAGAAGCTTAATCCCGCACTGGAAGAACTGCACCTCACGTTAAAGGACTTGAAGAATATATCAGAGAATATTAATAACGTAACTGCGGATGTCAGGGAATTTTCCGGTTCTATAAATGAGGCCGGGCAGAAGATATACGCTGTCAGTGCGGCGGCGGATGAGTTTTTTAAGTCAACTGTCTCCTTAAGGGTGAAGAGTTTAAGGGCAGGTATAGTCGGAACGTTATCATACTTAACAAATCAACTTTTAAAGAAAGGAGAAAAATGATGAGAAATGAGGATTATGGTTATGGTTCCGGGTCTGGTTCGGTATTGCTGTCTTTTCTTTTAGGTGGAGTTGTCGGCGCAGGACTTGCTTTTCTGTTTGCTCCCCGTCAGGGAAGTGAAACCAGAACCAAAATCAAGGATTATGTTGATGATATAAGGGGCAGGTCCACCGGGTATATCGAACAGACAAAGGACAAAATGTCATCTGTCATCGAAAAGGGCAAAAGTACTTATGAAGAAAAGAAATCACTTGTCGGTTCAGCCATCGGGGCGGGGAAAGAGGCATACGAAAAGGAGAAGGAAAAGCTTTCAAAAGAACACAATGCCTGATATCCGGTAACTCAGTCAAAACCGGTCAGGCAGGCATGTACGCCGGTTCCGCATTGTAAGGGATTTTCCATATACATGCCTGCCTGTTCGTATGTAATTTTTTAGTTTAGTTCAAACTAATGCTTTCTCACTCTCCAAATTTTACCTGCGGGTTCTCTGCCTGTCCCTCCGGAATTTCATAGTATTCTGCGGCGGACACACCAGCTATGCCGGCAAAAAACCTGCCGAAGAATGTCCTTATATAAGTATTAAGCATCTGCACCGACTCGTTGTACCTCTTCCTCTCGACCGCGATCCTGTTTTCAGTTCCTTCAAGGCTATCCTGGAGTTTCAGAAAGGACTGGTTGGCTTTGAGGTCCGGATATTTTTCCCTGAGGAGCAGGAGGCGCGAGAGTACGCCCTCAAGCTGATTTGACGCCCCTATTTTGCTTTTTACATCTTTTGCCTGAAAGTACTTTGTCCTGGCCTCGGCAATGTTTTCGAACAGCTCTTTTTCATGTTTCGCATACCCTTTAACCGTCGCAACAAGATTAGGGATCAGGTCATATCTCCTCTTTAACTGGTTCTCGACCTGTGCCCATTTACCCTTGACGTTCTCGTCCATGGCGATCACATTGTTATATTGACCGATCGCCCATTTGGAAATCATGATACCGATTATCAGAACTACGCCCAGAACAATCAGCGTTATTTTTAAACCTTTTCCCATTAAAAACCTCCTTTAATACATTAACATGGATTGACACTGTGGATCGAAACATAACCTACCATCCTCCCGATGCGCCGCCGCCGCCGAAGCCGCCCCCCCCGCCGCCGCCGAAGCCGCCGCCCCCGCCACCGAAACCGCCGCCACCGCCCCAGCCTCTCCTGCCGCCTCCCATTGAAGAGAAGAGGAGGAGGAGAAGAAACAGGCGTGGATTTTTTATGAGTAATATGATGGCCCCCAGAATAAACAGGACGGTGAATATCTTACCGGCGATACCGACCTTCACGGGCCTGGTGGAAGGAATAGATCTTCTGAGCTTCGGCATTCCCGTGATATTCACGCCTGCGTCTGAAGCGATCACGCCTGCTACCGCCAGTGACGCGGCGAATATCCCGGTGGAGTAGTCTCCTTTTTTGAAATATGGCTGGAGATATTCCCGGCCTATGCTGCCGACCAGACTGTCAGGCAGTATTCCTTCGAGACCGTATCCTATCTCGAACCTGTACTTTTTGTCCTTGAGCGCGACAAGTAGTAATGCCCCGTTATCTTTTCCTTTCTGCCCCAGACTCCATTTATCATGCGCGATAGTGATAGAGAGATCATCAATTGATTCTCCTTCGAGGGAGATGATTGTCAGAACAATGAACTGCGCGGTTGTCTTCTGTTCCAGTTCCTGCAGGTATCCATTCAGGCGTTGTTCAACATTATTGTCAATGATGTTAGCCAGATCCACGACATAGTTTCGTGGTGTCTGCGGTATGGGAGGCAGAACTCCAAATGACGATGGAGCAATAAACAGGGAGAACAGGACTACCAGGAAAAGACGTTTAAACATGATATTCATCTATTATCTTCCCAAGCTTTTCCGTAGTTGCGTAAAAGTCTTCAAATATTGTATCCAGCTCCGCCCTGGACAATTTTGATTTGCCTTTCTTTATGTCCACGATCCGCTTAAATACATCCGTGTTGATGCCAGTGGAAGAAGAAAGTGCGGATATAACATCGTATTTACCCGTGGGAGGTTCCTTGCCCATCAGAAATATGATTCCACGGAAAAGCGGCATATAACCGGCAATGGAACTGACAAAGCGTTCTGTAAGCAGCTGCCTGTCCCCAAGGGACGAGATATATCCCTGCCTGAGTCCGATCAGCTTGCTCTTTATTTCTCTTTCACACTGATTTCTTAAGTCAACTGCCGTTATCCCGATGTCTTTTAATATATCTTGACCATAGACCGTCTCATGGATAATTTTAAAATCAAGAAACTCGATGGGGAATACATCCAGCGAACTTAAAATGTATTCAGGGGTCATAATGAGCGGTGCAGCGACGCTCTTTTTCCTGTATTTTTTCCCGAGAGGCGCGATCAGCTTAATAAATTGCAGGTCCATTTCCCTGAGCACGAATATGCTGTTGATGTCCGTAGTCTTTTCATCGAAATCTTTTGTAATGGAACTGCCCACAATATGGATTGAGTGGATATTTTCGGAATAACCGCCGAGGATTTCTTCAATAAAAGGTCTTATCCTCCCGGAAACAACTGCAGGAAGTTTTTCTAACTTTATGTCGAACATTTTCAATCCCTCCAGGATTTTCGTCATCAATCAGGTTTAATCAATAGTGTAACATAAATAGTTTCAGCCGTAAAAGAATAGCTCCAGCCGTTTGATCCGCTTGGAAAATAGTGTTTTTAAAGCGGATCAATCGGTTCTTTTAGTAATTCAACGGGAAAGCGGTCGGTCTGCATACATAAGGAATGGTTTTATCCTAAGCACCCGGTCTCGTGGTTATCGGTCATACTGGAATATGTATTCGTCAGGCTTTGCCAGCCCAAATTCTTCCCGGGCGAGTTTTTCCCTGTAGAAAGGATCTTCTTTCAGTAATTTTATCTGGGTCCTGAGCTGTTCGTTCTGTTTATTTATACTGGCTATCTCTGTTTTTATATTATTTTGGGTGTCGTTAAGCTCAAAAAGTTTGAAGAGGCTCATATCGCTGAAGAAAAGATTTATAGCCAGGTAGATAAAGCTGAGAATTATAAAAGTAAGGAATATATGCCTTCTTTTCCTGAGTTCTGATATAACCTGTTTTCGTAATAAGTTGTTAGTAGTCATTATCCTAAATTATAGAACGTATTTGTTCCTTTGTATACTGCCGATTCCCCAAGCTCTTCTTCTATGACAAGAAGCCTGTTGTATTTTGCTACGCGCTCGCTTCTGGCGAGCGAACCGGTTTTTATGAAGCCGGTATTGCATGCTACTGCGAGATCAGCTATTGTTGTATCCTCCGTCTCCCCCGAGCGGTGAGAGATTATGGCGGTATACCCGGCTGTTTTAGCCATCTCGATGGCATCGAGGGTTTCGGTGAGAGTGCCTATCTGGTTGAGTTTTATCAGAATGGAATTAGCGATTTTTTTATCGATTCCCTTTTTCAGAAGTTTTGTATCGGTCACAAAAATATCGTCTCCCACAATCTGGAGCTTGTCGCCGAGACTTGATGTCATTGTTTCCCATCCTTTCCAGTCATTTTCAGACAGGCCGTCCTCAATGGAAAGAATAGGGTGCTCTGCTATTAATTTCCGGTAATAGTCTATCATGTCGCTGCTTTTGACTTTTTTACCCTCAAAACTGTAAAGACCTTTTGAGTAAAACCCGGAAGCAGCGACGTCGAGCGCCAGGAAGATATTTTTACCGGGCGTGTACCCTGATTCCCTGACGGCCTTTAAAATAAGAGATATCGCTTCTTCATTGCCGGCAAGGTTCGGTGCGAAACCGCCTTCATCCCCGACCGAGGAATTGAGCTTTTTGCCTTTCAGTATCTTCTTTAAGGTCTGGAATATCTCCGAACCGGCCCTCAGCGCCGATGAAAAATCAGGGAATCCGACCGGCATTATCATGAATTCCTGGATATCGAGATTGTTGTCCGCGTGGGCGCCGCCGTTTAATATGTTCATCATCGGCACGGGCAGTACTTTGGCGTTACAGCCGCCGATGTATTTATACAGGGGCTGGCCCAGCTCCAGCGCGGTCGCCTTGCAGACAGACAGGGAGACCCCAAGAATTGCGTTCGCGCCGAGCTTTTCTTTATTATCGGTACCGTCGAGCTCTATCAACAGATTGTCTATATCGGCCTGGTTGTCGGAATTCGCCCCGCGAAGCACCGGGGCTATTTTCTCAAGGACATTCCTGACCGCCTGCCGGACTCCTTTCCCATGAAACCTTTTGCCGCCGTCTCTGAGTTCGATGGCCTCCCGTTCCCCGGTTGACGCGCCTGACGGGACTGCGGCCCTCCCCATAATCCCGCTCTCAAGATATGTGTCGACCTCTACTGTCGGGTTTCCCCTGGAATCAATGATTTCTCTTGCTATAAAATCTACAATTATTCCCACGATTTCCTCCTTAGTCCGGCTTGATTATCCGGAATTACAGATATTGTCTGATAAAAGATTCCACCCTCTCCATATCGACTGATCTGCCGTCCAGTTCCGATCTGTTGGATATATGTCTTAGAGTCGCCTCTAGATAGATTCTGAAGTAATCTATCTTCTCTATTATCTTACGGAATTCCGGGCCGAGCAGGGCGTTTTTGTTTATCGAGTTCAGCTCATTAAAGAACTTTACGAATTCTTCGTAATCGTCGTGTCTCAAAAGCCTGAAAGTAAAGCTCTCAAAATATAACATATAATTCCTGAGCGATTCAAAGACTTTCAGTCGTTCATCGGCATCGGCGGTTCGGCTCCCCAGTAAGGAAGTGAACTTGTGGAGGATAAAAATATCTTCTCTTAGTCTCAACGATTGTTTAAGTCTGGTCACAAAACTTTCGAATATCTGGTCTCCCTTTAATTCAGGCCTGAACTGCAGCGATAACTGAAATATACTCTGCTCTGTGAGATTTTTCAGGATTCCGTGACAGTTTTCAAGCTTCCCCCTGAAATGCGCCGGCGCTTTTTTTTGGTGAATGTCCCTGAGTTCCTGAAGATAAACCCGTTTCGATTCCATGGAGAACTGGTATACGATGGAATTCAATGCTGAAGCAAGGCCGGGCGGCCTGACTTTTTTAACGACTTTCTCGATGTACCCAAGGAACATATTTATCTCGGATCTCAGCAGTATAAGTATTGCCAGTGATGAGTTAAGGCTGACGGACCGCTCTGTTTCGATGTCGATAAAATTCATAAAACGCAGGAACCTGAATAAGTACAGATATATGATCGAGATCTGTTTTTTCAGCTTTTTGTCTTCTATGGATTTGACAATGCCGGATATCTCGATATTGTTAATTACATTATATTCGGGTTTCGTGGTTTTTCTGAAGGGATTAAAAAATACATTTTCTCTTATCTCTTTTCCGATAAGATGTCCGATGTTCGTAAACCCCTGATACGAGACATGCCTGCTTCTGATAAGGTCAGTGATAACGCCTTTGAGATCCAGAAAAGAATCGTATAACAGGAGCAGGCTTTTTTCCTGTGTGTCTTCGCTATAAAGATCCTGCTGGAAGATTTCCCTTTTATGTTCAGGGAGGAGCTTTGTTTCCGCGAATTTCTGAAACCAGTAGACGTTTCTCCTGCTCTCCGGTATGACGACTTCCATTACAGCGAGAATACGGAGAATCGTGTCCCGTGCGGCCGTTAATTCATTGTAGAAGTTCCTTGACGTAAGGTCTTTATCCGAAAACGTAAGGTATTCCACGTTAAAGAACCGGCTGATCGCGCGCAGATGAACATCAAGCTCTGAAAAGAGCGGGTGGTTGACCTTTTTCGAATGAGAAATCCAACTTTCCATCTCACCTTCCCGGAACATGGGGATTATATTGAAGGATTATTTTTTAGCCGCATGAATCGCTTCGCCGTGCACGTCTTCGGCGGACTCCATGACGCCTTCGGACAGAGTTGGGTGCGCATGGATCGTCCCTGCAATGTCGCGTGCGGTAAGTCCGGCCTTTAACGCGACCGCAGCTTCATGGATAAGATCGGACGCGTGAGGGCCGATAATATGGACCCCAAGGATTTTATCGGTTGATTCCTCGGATATGATCTTTATGAACCCCGCAATCTCACCGATTGCGTGCGCCTTGCCGAGGGCGCGGAACTGAAAACGGCCTGTCCTGAACTTTAGCCCTTTTTCTTCGGCCTGATGCTCTCTCAATCCCACGGAAGCTATTTCAGGGGAAGTGAAGATTGCAGCCGGCACCACGCTGTAATCCATGACTTCGTTCATACCAACCGCGTTTTGGGCGGCTATAATGCCCTGTTTCGAGGCGATATGCGCCAGCATCATGCCCCCGGTGACATCCCCGATCGCGTATATTCCCGGTATATTCGTCTCCATCTTTTCATTAACGGTTATTTCTCCCCTTGTGCCCCTGCTTACACCCGCCTTTTCGAGACCGATATTGTCGCTGTTTAATGACCTTCCGATCGAGACGAGAACCTTTTCCGCGATAAGCTCTTTGCCGTCGGATAGAAATACGTGGACCCCGTCTTCTTTTTTCTCGACTTTTTCAACCTTGACGCCGGTGTGGAGCCTGATTTTTTTCTTCCTGAATTCTTTTTCGAGAAGCGATGAAACTTCCTGGTCTTCTGTGGCCACCGCCCTGGGAAGCATTTCAACCATGGTAACTTCGGAGCCGAGTTCTCGGTAGATGCAAGCGAACTCACAGCCGATTACTCCGGCGCCTATTATTAACAGGCTTTGGGGGATTGCCGTAAGTTCCAGTGCCTCATCGCTTGTGATTATATTTTCTCCGTCAAAGGGAAACCCCGGTATCCTGGCCGGTCTGGATCCTGTGGCGATTATTATCCTGTCGGAATCGAGCTTCCCGGTTGAACCGTCTTTCAGTGTTATCTCGACTTCATTGGCCGAAACCAGGGAGGCCCTGCCTTCTTTCAGCACGACGCCCCAGCTCTTGAAAAGACCCCTGATCCCCTTCACCTGCGTGCTGACGATCCTGTTTTTTCTTTCGATAATCTTTGAGAAGTTTGGTTTGATGTCTCCTGATATTTCTATGCCGAACTTATCGGATTCTCTTGCTTTAGCGAGCATTTCAGACGAGGCCACCAGCGCCTTTGTCGGAATGCAGCCCCTGTTCAGGCAGGTACCGCCAACATCGGTATCTTCAATCACGGTAACACTGGCGCCTGACTGAGCCGCTTTAATCGCAGCGACGTATCCGCCCGGTCCAGCACCGATAATAGTTAGTCTCATTTTGATTCCGCTTCTGTAAATTTTTCATATGCCGATGAGTCCATCAGTTCGTCAAGCTCTGAAGTGTTATCCATTTCGAGTATAGCCACCCAGCCCTTTCCGTAAGGATCTTCGTTGATGACCTCCGGCGATTCGGAAAGATTTTCGTTAATTTCAGCGATTTTGCCGCTAACCGGCGATATTATGCTGGATGTTGCCTTTGTAGATTCTATCTCGGCAATTTCACTGTTGGCTTCCACGGAAGCATCGATTTCAGGAAGGTCGATGTATACGATGTCTCCAAGCGCGTCCTGCGCGTAATCAGTGATACCGATTGTGGCTTTTCCCCCTGTTACCTTTACCCATGTGTGTTCTTTGTGATATTTGAAATCATCAGGATTCATTGCCGCCTCCTTAGTCAGGAATTTATATCTTCCGCTTTATTATCATAGAATTCTCAGCTTTGTAAAGCAAGAATAAGATAAACAAATTGTGATTTTTTGTCAAAATTGGTCCGGAAAATCAAAATTCAATCTTCATGTAATCGAATGGGTCAATTATGAATATTTCAGCTTCCCTTTTTGTCCCCCTCTTTTTCAAAAGAGGGGGGAATTAATATTTTAATATATTTTCACCCACTCTCATTTACTCTGAGCCTCAAAATTCAAGCTTCTTTTGCAGTTCACCAAGTTTTAAAAGCGCGTCCTCGGGATTAAGGCCGTCTATATCAAGGTTACGGATTTCAGCCACTATCGACTCATTCACGGAAGAGAACAGGTCGAGTTGTTCTCTCTGCGCTTTTGATTTTTTGCCGGCAAGTTTGGGTTTGCCGTATTGATTGAGCTCCTCTTTTTCAAGGTTGTTGAGCACCGCTCTGGCGCGGGTTAGAATACTCTCCGGCATGCCCGCCAGCCTGGCAACCTGTATGCCATAGCTTTTGTCAGCCGGGCCTTCTTCGATTTTTCTGAGAAAAATTATTTCATCTCCCCATTCCTTGACGGCTATGTTGTAGTTTTTTACGCCATCCAGAGCGAGGGCCAGTTCCGTTAGTTCGTTGTAATGCGTCGCAAATAGCGTGCGCGCGGTTATATTGTTCAGGATATCTTCCGCTATGGCCCATGCAATGCTTATTCCGTCAAAAGTGCTGGTGCCCCTGCCGACCTCATCAAGCAAAATCAGGCTTTGCGAAGTCGCATTATTGACAATATTCGCCGCTTCTATCATCTCAACCATAAATGTACTCTGTCCCTTTGACAGAAAATCAGATGCGCCGATGCGGGTGAAAATCCTGTCTGTAATCCCGATTTTCGCGGATGCCGCGGGGACAAAGCTCCCCATCTGCGCCATCAGCACGATAAGGGCGACCTGCCTCATATAAGTGGACTTCCCTGCCATGTTAGGACCTGTAAGAATCAGGAGCCTGCTGTCAAGGCCGTCGATAAAGGTATCGTTTGGTATGAATCTCTCGGCTGATAATATGCGCTCGAGGACAGGATGTCTTCCATCAGTAATGTCTATCAGGCTCTCCTCTACAATGACGGGCCTGATATAATTATAACGTTTGGCTACCACTGACAGCGATAAAAGAAAGTCCAGCACTGCGAGTACTCCAGCGGCCTTAAAGAGCGCGCCGATCTCTTCCTTTACGGATGCAAGGATTTTCCTGAATAGCTCATATTCGAGATTTTTCAGCCTCTCTTCGGCGCCGAGCACCTTGTTTTCGTATTCTTTCAGTTCATCCGTGATAAATCTTTCGCTTCCCACCAGTGTCTGCTTTCTTATGTAATTTTCAGGTACCATATCAATGTTTGACTTGGTTACCTCTATATAGTAGCCCAGAATCCTGTTATATCCGATCTTCAGCGAGGATATTCCAGACCTTTTCTTCTCCCTTATCTCGAGGTCTGATATAAAATCCTTGCCTTTTGTTGAGATATTCCTGAGAGCGTCGACTTCTTTGTCATATTGTTCTCTGATTATGCCACCGTCCTTTACAGTAATTGGAGGGCTGTCTATGATGCTCTTTTCCAGGAGATCCTTAAGAAGAGAAAATTCCGCGATCTCATAGGACAGAGATTTGAAATAGTCGTTCCTGGACGCTGAAAGGGAACTTTTTATTACCGGAAGATTCAAAAGGGAATTTTTTATTGCGGCAAGATCTCTTGCATTCGCGGTTCCAGATGATACCTTTGAGGTCAGTCTCTCGATGTCCTGCACCTTTCTTAATGAATTGCGGAGTTCTTCCTGCAGTTCAAAATCCTCTATAAGGTATTCCACCGCAGCGTGGCGCGATCTTATTTCCGTGGCATTTGTCATGGGGCGGAGCAGCGAGGCCCTAAGTAACCTGCCGCCCATCGGCGTCAAGGTCTCGTCAAGGACCCACAGAAGGGTTTCTTCTCCCGAACCATCTTTCAGGTTGCGGGACAACTCAAGGTTGCGCTGTGTCGCCGCGTCTATAAACATAAACGAGTTCTGTTTAAGCGTTGTGATTTTTTTAAAGGCCGGGAAACCCTCCTGCGTATTTTCAAGGTAGCTTATAAGTGCCCCGGCGGCCGAAATAGCCGACGTCTCCCCTTCACACCCGTATCCTTCCAGCGAGGACACCCTGAATCGCTTGAGGAGCGTTCTGTATGCCTCGGTATAATCAAAGACCCAGTCATCTATAGTGGAAACGTTGAATCCCGAAAGGACTTCGCTGTAATGAATGTCATCTTTGATGCTGTCCGGTATAATGATCTCCTTCGGCTCGAATCTGCTGATCTCATCCTCGATATTCTCTTCGGTCTCGAAAACGATGAATTCCCCCGTGGAGATATCGGCCGTAGCGATGCCGTGTTTTTTTCCAGAAGGAAAGATGCTGATAATATAAATATTTTCTTTCGGATTTTCCGGAACATGCGTGCCGGGCGTGATCACTCTGACCACTTCTCTCGATACAATGCCCTTTGCCTCGCTGGGGTCTTCCGTCTGTTCGCATATGGCGACTTTATAGCCGGCCTTTATCAGCCTGGATATATAGGACTCCGACGCGAAATAAGGTATGCCGCACATCGGGATGGGATTGTCCCTGGTCTTCTCTCTTGTTGTCAGTGTTATCTGGAGGATTTTTGACGCGTTCTCGGCGTCTTCCCCGAACATCTCGTAGAAATCACCCAGCCTGAAGAAGACGATGGCGTCAAGGTGGTTTTCCTTGATACTGAAATACTGTTTCATCAATGGAGTCAGTTCTAACATAAAGATTATTAAATAATATAATACAGTTAAAGTGCAACCGGATACGCGGATTGTCAATCATTTAATGCTTTTTGACAATTGACGGAACAATCCATAATATAATCAATATATATGGATTTCAATGAACTTCTGGATCTGATTGCTGTGCTGCGAAGTGAAAATGGCTGTCCCTGGGACAGGGAGCAGACAACCGGGAGCCTTAAACCTTTTATAGTCGAAGAGACATACGAGGTGCTTGAGGCGATAGACGAAAAAGACCCCGTAGCGCTAAAGGAAGAGCTTGGCGATCTCCTTTTCCAGATACTATTTATCTGCCGGCTTGCCAGTGAAAAAGGCGAATTTGATATCCATGACGTGATCGATAAAATAGGAAGTAAGATGATCGCGCGGCATCCGCATGTTTTTGGCGACGCCGAATACAGGACCGCGGAAGAAGTGCTGGAGCACTGGGATGTCCATAAGAAGAAAGAGGGCAAACTCAGGGAGTCGGTTATTGAAGGGATTCCCCAATGCCTGCCTTCCTTACAGCGGGCGCAAAAGCTCCAGGAGAGGGTTTCAGCGGTAGGGTTTGACTGGGAAAGGCCGGAGGATGTCCTCCTCAAACTGGATGAGGAACTGGATGAATTTAAGAACGCGGTTAAAGAAAAAAAACATGCCTGCATGGAAGAAGAACTCGGAGACATCCTTTTTGTGCTGGTCAATATAGCGAAATCCTTAAGTCTGAATGCTGAAGACTCGTTGCGAAAGACCGTCAATAAGTTCATAACACGCTTCAGGCATATGGAAAAAACGGTTACTGAAAATGGCCGTAAACTTTCAGATATGACTCTTGCGGAGATGGACGCGTTGTGGGATGAGGCGAAAAAAGAAAAAGGATGACTGGGTAAATTAATCGAAATGGTAGTGAAATTTCTTTATGTTTCACGTGGATCCAGGTGTAACTTAAAGTTTAACATTCAGGAAGCCGGTAGACTTTCCAGGGGGGCGCTAATGCATTGCCGGCCGGACATTTTCACCACTCCCGCCATGCCCGGCCGTTATTATTAAAAAAGGCAAATAATAAATAAATATTATGCGTCGTGGAATTCATTTTTTGTGTTGATTTAAAGTAAAATAGTAAAAGTATATGTTTTGATTAGGAGATGAAATTATGGGACATATAAAAGGTCTTAAATGCAGGGAATGTGGAAGAGAATATCCGATTGAACCTATCTATGTCTGCGAGTTCTGTTTCGGCCCGCTTGAAGTGGCCTATGACTATGAAAGCATAGCAGGCGCGATAAGCAGGAAAAAGATAGAATCCCGCCGGCAGAATCTTTGGCGGTACAAGGAACTCCTGCCCATTGACGGAGAACCGCAGGCAGGACTGAATTCAGGCTTTACCCCGCTTATCAGGGCGGGCGCCCTTGCTAAAGTGCTTGGTCTTGACGAATTATATATCAAGGATGATACCGTTGTTCATCCGACGCTTTCCTTTAAGGACAGGGTCGTATCGATTGCGCTGACCAAGGCAAAAGAATTCGGGTTTGACACTGTGGCGTGTGCGTCAACGGGAAATCTCGCGCATTCCGTTTCAGCTCATGGGGCCATGGCGGGCTTTAAAAGATTTATATTTATACCCGCCACACTGGAGGCGAGCAAGATAGTCGCTTCCCTGATTTACGGTCCGAACCTTATTGTTGTTGACGGCAATTACGATGAAGTGAACAGGCTCTGCAGCGAGGTGGCGAATAAATACAGATGGGCTTTTGTGAATATAAATATCAGGCCTTTTTATGCCGAAGGTTCAAAGACGCTCGGATTTGAGATCGTAGAGCAGCTCGGATGGAAGGCCCCTGACAATGTTGTAGTGCCATGCGCCAGCGGCTCGCTTCTGACAAAGATATGGAAGAGTTTCAGGGAATTCAAGGATATAGGTATCATTAAAGGACTGAAGACAAAAGTGTTCGCCGCGCAGGCTTCGGGATGCTCCCCTATTTCCACGGCGATTAAAAACGATACCGACGCTATAAGGCCTGTGAAGCCTGATACAATAGCCAAGTCTCTCGCGATAGGCAATCCCGCAGATGGTTTTTACGCGTCCCGGGTGGTCAGGGAAACAGGAGGGTACGCAGAGGATGTAACCGACCAGGAGATCATTGACGCGATAAAGCTCCTGGCAGAGACGGAAGGGATTTTCGCGGAGACGGCGGGAGGCGTTACCCTGGCCGCTACCAGGAAGCTGATTGAATCAGGCCATCTGAAAAAAGACGGGGTCACGGTCATATGCATTACAGGAAACGGACTTAAGACCCAGGAGGCTTTGCAGGGACACACCATGAAGCCGCACCATATAAACCCTAACCTTGCCTCTTTTGAAGAGACGCTTGGAAAAATAAAAAAAGGTCAATGACCTGTCAGGAGGTGACATAAATGGCAGTAAAAGTAAGAATTCCGACACCGTTGCAGAGACTCACCCAGGGTCAGGAGGAAGTCGAAGGCACGACAGGGTCCATAATATCACTTGTGGATGATCTTGATAAGAGATTTCCAGGAATTGCGGAGCGGATATCCGAGAACGGTAAAATAAGGAGATTCGTAAACATATATCTCAATGACGAGGATATAAGGTTTCTTAGCGTGGAAGAGACGATAGTAAAGGATGGAGACGAGGTTTCGATTGTGCCCGCTATCGCTGGCGGTAGCCGATAGGAGGATATAATGAAAAGAAGAGTTAAGCTGACTTTCCCCCCGAATCTCATTAAAGAGCCGATGATATTTACGATGGCGAAACAGTTCGATGTTATGCCTAACATAAGAAGGGCGAGAGTCACGGAAACAGTTGGTGAGATGATACTTGAACTTGACGGAACCGATGACAATATAGAAAAGGGAATTCACTGGCTTAAGGAAAAGGGAGTTGATGTCGAGCTTGTAGAAGGAGATATTATTGAATAGCCTGGAAAGCGGCAATACCGATTGATGCGGAAAGTGATAAAAGGAGATATTTAGACAGTATGATTTGGAATGGAATAATAAACATATACAGAAATTTTCTTCCTGTAACTGATGAGACTCCCATTATAACTTTAAATGAGGGCAATACTCCTCTGATAAAAGCTGTAAACCTGAAAAACAGGATTGGTCTGGATCTGGAACTGTATTTTAAATTCGACGGCACGAATCCGACCGGTTCTTTTAAGGACAGGGGCATGACCCTTGCTTTATCGAAGGCGGTTGAGGCTGGTTCAAAGGCCGTAATCTGCGCCTCGACCGGCAATACATCAGCTGCCGCCGCAGCTTATGCTGCGAGGGCCGGGATAAAAGCCATTGTGCTTATTCCGGCGGGCAAGATCGCCATCGGGAAACTTTCTCAGGCCCTGGCGCACGGGGCGTATGTTATGCAAATCGAGGGTAATTTCGACGAAGCCCTGAGCATAGTCAAGGAGATAGTGACCAAGTATCCGATAACTCTCGTGAATTCCATAAACCCGTTCAGGATCCAGGGCCAGAAGACCGCCGCCTTTGAGGTCTGCGACCAGCTTCAGTTCGCACCTAAATACCATGCCCTGCCCGTCGGCAATGCCGGAAATATCACGGCCTACTGGAAAGGTTACAACGAATATAATAAGGCGAACAGGATCGGAACACTCCCTGTTATGCTGGGGTTTCAGGCCGCTGGAGCGGCCCCGATAGTTCTTGGCAGGATAATCAAAAACCCCGAGACAATCGCAACGGCAATCAGAATCGGAAATCCCGCAAGCTGGAAGTCGGCCCTAGCCGCGAAAGAGGAGTCTGGCGGCAGGATCGATGCCGTGACCGACGAAGAAATACTGAGCGCGTACAAGCTTATAGCCGTGGCTGAGGGCATCTTATGCGAGCCGGCTTCGGCGGCGTCTCTTGCCGGTGTTATAAAATTATATAAGGAGGGTTACTTCGAGGCCGGTGACAGCGTGGTATGTACATTGACCGGAAACGGGCTGAAGGATCCCGATATTGTGTTTAAGGTTTCAAAAGAACCGATAAAAATACCGGCGGACCTGAAAATTGTCGAAAAAAACATAAATGACATTCTATGAAATATATTGTAATTATAGGTGACGGCATGGCCGACAGACCGGTAAAGGAACTTGATGGGATGACCCCGCTTCAGAAAGCCTCTACTCCAAACATGGCAAAGCTGGCTTCAGAGGGGATTCTTGGTTCGGTGAGAACGATACCCGGGGGCATGCATCCTGGGTCCGATGTTGCGAATTTGAGCGTTCTCGGCTATGACCCGCTGAAATATTATTCCGGCAGGGCTCCACTCGAAGCTGCAAGCATCGGAGTACAGCTCGGGGCTGATGATGTTGCGTTCAGATGTAATCTTGTCACCCTTAAATTTGATCAAAGAGGGGAAAGGGCGATAATGGAGGATTACAGCAGCGGCCATATTACGACAAAAGAGGCGGCAGCGCTTATAAAGACCCTCAACAAAGACCTTGGTTCTGATGATATCAAATTTTACCCTGGTGTAAGCTACAGGCATCTCATGGTCTGGGCAAACGGTTCTACCGATGTAGAGTGTGTCCCTCCGCATGACATTCTTGGAAAGGACATAATCGATTATCTGCCTATAGGCAAGGGAGAAGAACTACTCAGGACGATGATGATCGATTCCGTTTCTTCACTCGGAAGCCATGATGTGAATAAAAAGAGATTTAAAAAAGGTAAAAATCCGGGCAACAGCATCTGGCTTTGGGGGCAGGGTAAAAAGCCGGAGATGCCGACATTCAAAGACAAATATTCCGTTGATGGCGCTCTTGTGTCCGCAGTTGATCTCACAAAGGGACTTGGGATATACGCTGGATTCGAGATATTAAAAGTTCCGGGAATGACCGGATATATTGATACGAACTATAAAGGCAAGGCCGAGGCCGCGCTCAAGGCGCTGGAACGGGTTGATTTTGTATATTTACATGTCGAAGCGCCTGATGAGGCAGGGCATTCAGGCAATTGCATGGAGAAGATTAAGGCGATAGAAGACTTTGACACCCTTGTTGTCGGTACGATATTGGAAGGGATTAATGATTTTGATGAATACAAAATTCTGCTTTTACCCGATCATCCCACACCTGTGGAGTTGAGAACACATACGAACGACCCGGTGCCTTTTGTTATTCTGGACAGCAGAAAAATACAAAAAAATGAAGGTGCCCGTTTTACCGAAGATATACTAAAAAAAGAAGACATATTGATCTTCGAAGCAGGACATAAACTGATGGATTATTTCATTCTGGGGAAATAATAGCGGGGGCAATTTTGGCGCTGATTGTACAAAAATACGGCGGAAGTTCCGTAGGATCGATCGACAGGATAAAGGAAGTTGCCGGACGTGTCACCAGGACCGCAGAAGCCGGCAATAAAGTGGTGGTGGTTGTTTCCGCCATGGCGGGAGAGACTGACAAACTGATAAATTACGCCCGTCAGTTATCACCGAAGCCGAGTGAAAGGGAGATGGATATTCTCCTTTCGTCAGGCGAACGCGTCACATGCGCGCTTACCGCCATGGCCATAGAGTCGTCTGGATATAAGGCGATGGCTATGACCGGAAGACAGGCGGGCATCATTACCGACACTGTCTTTACCAGGGCGAGAATCGAGAAGATTTCGAGCAAGAGGGTCAAAAAGGCCCTTGATGACGGGTATATTGTAGTTATTGCCGGTTTCCAGGGCGTGACCAGGGGGGAGATCGACATCACAACACTCGGAAGAGGCGGGTCGGACCTTTCGGCTGTTGCAATCGCGGCGGCGGTTAAGGCGGACCTATGCGAGATTTATACCGACGTCGATGGTGTATATACCACTGACCCCAATATTGTTCCAGAGGCGAGAAAACTCGAAAAGATAGCTTATGAAGAGATGCTGGAACTGGCAAGTCTCGGCGCAAAGGTTTTACAGGCAAGGTCTGTCGAATTTGCAAAGAAATACAGGGTGCCTGTTGTTGTCAGGTCCAGTTTTAATGAAAATCCGGGGACGCTTGTTGTTGAGGAGGATAAAGATATGGAGAATGTTGTTGTATCTGGAATTGCCTATGATAAGAACCAGGCTAAAATAACTATTGTCAATGTCCCTGATAAACCTGGAATCGCGGCCAAACTGTTTGATTCCATTGCTTCCGCCGATGTTGTCGTCGACATGATAGTTCAGAACATAAGCAGTGACGGAAAAAGCGCGGACATCTCCTTTACAGTTCCAAGGACTGACTCGGACAGGGCGCTTGAGGTGACGGAAGCCGTCGCCCGGGAACTCGGAGCAAAGAGGGTTGACAAGAGAGAAGACATAAGCAAAGTCTCGATCGTAGGTGTCGGCATGAGGTCCCATTCCGGTGTCGCCTCACGGATGTTTCAGACGCTTGCGGGCCATAGCATAAATATAATAATGATAAGCACCTCGGAGATAAAAGTATCATGTGTAATAGACCTCAAATTCACTGAGCTCGCAGTGAGGGTGCTTCATGAGACCTTCGGGCTTGCCGGATAATTCGGTAATATGCGCAGAATAGAGATATACGACACAACGCTGAGGGATGGTGCTCAGTCCGAGGATGTTTCCTTTTCCGTCGAGGACAAACTGAGAATTACGGAAAAGCTTGATGATGCAGGGGTGCATTATATTGAAGGCGGATGGCCCGGTTCAAATCCCAGGGACATCGAATATTTCAATAAGGCAAAAAAATTAAGTCTCGCGAATTCTACAATAGTCGCATTTGGCAGCACTCACAGGGCCGGAAAGAAGCCTGAAAACGACGGAAATATTAAGGCATTGCTCGATTCCATGCCCGCGGCGGTAACGATATTCGGGAAGTCGTGGGATTTTCATGTCACGGAGGCATTGAAGATATCGCTCGATGAGAACCTTGACATTATATACAACTCAATAGGTTACCTGAAAAAACATGTGGAAAAAGTCTTCTTCGATGCCGAGCATTTTTTTGACGGGTATATAAATAACCCAGGCTATGCCCTCAAGTGTCTTTCGGCCGCCCGGGACGCCGGCGCTGACTGCCTTGTCCTCTGCGATACAAACGGCGGCACCATAACCACCATCATAAGGAATACATTAAAAAAGATAGTAAAGGATTTCAAGACTCCGATCGGGATTCATGTGCATAATGACATCGACTGTGCAGTAGCCAATTCCATAATAGCTGTTGAATTCGGTGCGTCTCACGTACAGGGGACGATCAACGGAATCGGGGAACGGTGCGGGAATGCCAACCTGGTTTCCATTATACCAAATATCCAGCTGAAGCTCGGGAAACAGTGCGTAAGTCCCGAGAATCTGAAAAAGCTGAGAGATGTATCGAGATATGTTAACGAGATCGCCAACTTAAGACACTTCAAGCACCAGCCATATACGGGCGACAGCGCCTTTGCGCATAAAGCCGGCATGCATGTGAATGCGGTCATGAAAAGACCTGAAACGTATGAACATATATCTCCGGAACTTGTCGGAAATTCCCGGAGGGTACTGATATCGGATCTTGCCGGAAGAAGTAACATTCTGAGGAAAGCCGAAGAATTCGGTATAAAACTGACGAAGAATTCAGCGCATCTGCGGGAGATAGCCGAGAAGCTGAAAGACCTCGAAAACCAGGGTTTCCAGTTTGAGGCCGCGGAGGCGTCATTTGAACTTCTGATGAAAAAAACACTCGGCCTGCATAAGAGATTTTTTGATCTCATCGGATTCAGGGTCATAATAGAGAAGAGAAAAGAGGGTGACGATCCTCTTAGCGAAGCCACTATAATGCTGAAAGTGAGTGGACATGTCGAACATACAGCTGCGACCGGAAGAGGCCCTGTGAACGCGCTCGACAACGCGTTGAGAAAGGCGCTCGAAAGGTTTTATCCAGCGCTCAGGGATGTAAAGCTTCATGACTACAAAGTTCGCGTTTTAACGGCCGGCCGTGGGACCGGGGCAAAGGTGCGTGTTCTTATCGAATCCGGGGACAAGGACAGGAAATGGGGCACTGTCGGGGTTTCAGAGGACATTATCCAGGCTTCCTACCAGGCGCTGGTCGACAGCATTGAATACAAGCTTCTCAAGGATGAAAAGCTGTAGAGAAGTCGCTTGATTGAAAAAATCCCCCCAACCCCTCTGCCTAAGAGGGGAGTAATTTACCCTTACTTAAGGGGTTACTCTTGTCATCAGCAGGTATTGTTTTTCATTCCCCTTTGATTATTTTAGGGATGATTCCGAGGCTGAACGCGTTAAGAATTCAAGACTGTCTGAGCTTTTTTTTCGTCCTTAGTCTGGTACGCTTTGCTTTTGTTTGCGCCTTAAACATTGAACGTTGAACATTGAACTTCTTTTATCCGTTACGCTATGCTCTCTGCGCTATGCCTTTCTTTCATTAATGAATCTTACGCCGCACCCCGTTTGAGTATCAGTGCGTGTTCATCGCATTCCGGGAATTTGGGACATCTGACGCAGTCCCCCCATATTTTTTGTGGAAGGTTTGATTTGTCGGTATCCACGAAACCCAGTTTCTTGAAAAAGGACGGATGATAAGTCAGAACGAATATATTTTGTATTCCGAGCCCCTTTGCTTCAACCAGGCTGCGCCTGACCAGCTTTTCCCCTATCCCCATCCTCTGGTATTGCTTTTTTACTGCAAGCGAGCGAATTTCGGCCAGGTCTTCCCACATAACATGAAGCGCGCATACCCCGCAAATTTTCTCATCATCTTCGCAGACTATAAAATCCCTGATGTTTTCATAAAGCTCGTTAATCGCCCTTGGAATCATCTCTTCATTACGAGCGAATTCGTTTATTAGTTTATGAATTACTTTAACGTCTGAGATTTTAGCTTTTCGTATTTTCAATGTATAGCATACCTTCCAGAAACGAATCCGTATTCATTTTCACGTTTGCGATTTTTCCGGCCTCCGGGTGGTTTTTAAATATTTCAAGAATCGACGATTTTTTCAGAATTCCGGTTCCGGCTATCAGGGCCCCGAGCATTACCATATTGGCGGACCTGGCGTTTCCCGAAGAGCCCGCTATTTCAGTTGAAGGGACCTGGACGGTCTCCACTTTTCTTCTGAAATCAGGTTTTTTTACCAGGGAAGAGTCAAGAAAGAGGATCCCTTTTTTGATCAGTTCCGGCTGAAATTTATCATATGAAGCCCTGTTCATTGTTACGAGTATGTCCGGGTGCCGCACTATGGGAGAACCTATCATTTCATCGGAGATGATGACCGTGCAGTTAGCTGTCCCACCTCTCATCTCGACTCCATAGGAAGGAAACCATGTAGTTTCTTTTTTCTCGGTCATGGCGGCAAACGCGAGTATCTTCCCGAAGAACAGAATTCCCTGGCCACCCGAACCCGCTATTATTATTCTTTTCTCCAGTTAATTATTCTCCATGAATTTGTCTTTTATTATGCCGGGAGGATACTCCCGGACCATGTCGGTCCTGATCCATTCAAGGGATTCTTTTGGCGACAGCCGCCAGGCGGTCGGGCAGGGCGAGAGCATTTCCACAAAGCTGAACCCCTTGCCCTCGATCTGATAACGAAATGCTTTTTTTATGGCGTCTTTTGCAATCAGGATGTTTTCATATGAGTCTATTGATACTCTCTGGATGAAAGACGCCCCCTCAATTGTCGAGAGAAGCTCCGAGACGTGAAGCGGATAACCGGATGTGCTGATATTCCTTCCCTCGGGGGTCGTCGTTGTGCGTTGCCCAAGGAGTGTGGTGGGGGCCATCTGCCCGCCTGTCATTCCATACGTGGCATTGTTTACAAAAAAGACGGAAAAATTCTCTCCCCTGTTGGCCGCATGTATTATCTCGGCCGTGCCGATGGCTGCAAGATCACCGTCGCCCTGATAAGAAAAAATTATTTTATCCGGCATTGTTCTCTTAAGTGCGGTCGCAACGGCCGGAGGGCGTCCATGCGCGGCTTCGAGCATATCGAAATCGAAATAGTTATACGCAAAAACAGCGCATCCCACGGGTGCGATGCCAATGGTCTTTCCCCTGAGTTTCATGGAGTCTATGCATTCGGCTATAAGCCTTTGAAGCAGGCCGTGACCGCATCCCGGGCAGTACCTGAATGGGGCTGATTTAAGACTCCTGGGTCTTCTGAAAATTTTTCTCATCCATCTTTCCCTTAAAACAGAATATCTGATTTTTCCCTGCTGCCTTCGCGGAATAAAGCGCCGTGTCGGCCGCGCAAAGCAGGTTTTTGGCATCGGAAGCATTTTGCGGATATGAGGCTATGCCCCCGCTGAGTGTAACCTTGACGCCGGTCGTCTCATAAACCATAAAAGTTGTTTTATGGACAATATCTATTATTCTTTCGGCGAGCAGGATAGTTTCTTCTTCATATGTATTCGGGAGGATTATTATGAATTCCTCACCCCCATATCTTACTACGATGTCCGTCTCTCTTGATATTGATTTCAGAATATTGGACAGTCCCCGGAGAACCTGGTCCCCAGCCGGATGGCCGTAAGTATCATTGATTCTTTTGAAATTGTCTATATCGAAAAGTATAAGAGAAAAAGACTTTCCGTATCTGTTTGTTCGGGCGATTTCCAGGTCAAGGCACTCATAGAAGTAACGGGGATTGTAGAGATTGGTAAGACTGTCCGTTATAGCAAAACGTTTAGTCTCCAGAAACAGTCTTATTTTGTCTATTATGTTTGAGACATGATTCCCGACAAGGGACAATAATGCCGCAAAATCGAAATCAAAATCTTTTGCGACTCTGCTTGCAAGGAAAAGAAAGCCGGTCGGGATTTTTTCGTATGTCAACGGTATTGCAACCAGAAAGACAATGCCATCTTCATGAAAAACGCTTGTTCTGGAAATTTCGGAAGGCTCCGCGACATATAAAGGCTCCCCGAGTCTTAACGTGTCATTGCAAAACGATTCCAATGCGCCCTCCTGGATATTTTTCTGCAATTCATGTGATATCCCCCTGCTGGACTTCAGCCTGAACTTTAAATCCTCTTTAAGCAGAATCCATCCGGTATGAAAATCCGTAATCAGGAGGACTTTTTCGAGCAGGTCTTCAAGCACGAGGTCCATATTTTCCGTTGAGATAAAAACGCTGGAAAGGGTGTTGGTTATAATAAGTTCTTTGTTTCTCTTCAGTAATTCCTTTTCAAGCCGTATGAAATTGCTTATGTCTTTTAAAATAATACGAATCAGGGATGAATTGTCTTTGGTCCTGAACGGAAGGATGAAAACCTCGAAGTGTTTGTTATTGAAGGTAATCCGATCAAAATCTTCCACGTTCTTTGCTGTATTCCGGATTATTTTATCACCAAGCTGATCAAGAAGTTTCAGCTTTTTGAAATTCCTTCCGATCAGATGGCCTTTTTTTGTGCCCAGTAGATTCGAGAAACTCGTATTAATATCATACACTGTTCCATCCTGCCTGAGAATAACAAGAGGGTCGGGAATAAGATCCAGGGAAATATATTCTGATGGAGCTTCTTTTTTATCTCTTTTTGTTGTATCCATGTTCTCCAGTTAAAAGATTAATCAGCTTTGTTCAGCTCATTAATCCGCCCATGACCGATTTAAGAATTTATTGCTGAATATAAAAATATTATAGAATATAAATTCCATTTAATGAAATTTAAGGCTGAAAAAGACAGGGGGGGGGGGAGTAAGGGGGAAAACCAGGAACAATTCAGCTGAAGGTTTATTTTATGAAAATACTTTAAAACCACTATGAAAAGCGGCTTGCCCGCCTATTGACTATGATAAGTATAAACTATACAATAAAGTACTTGTAAACCATAAATTCGGAGCCTGGATGAGAAATTCGATAATAATTGCCGTCTTCCTGAT
>VAPF01000600.1_pt1 | contig 34571 bp, 34 predicted proteins | sample 3393931 | NCBI WGS metagenome assembly VAPF01 (sample SAMN08290437, study PRJNA428436) | hydrothermal vent metagenome | isolation source: Deep-sea hydrothermal vent chimney | place: Atlantic Ocean: South-mid Altantic Ridge | depth 2773 m m | reverse complement strand
CCCCGCGGAATAGGCGCAGCAACGCTTACAAAGATCGAAAACGAGGCCAAAAAAAGGTCAATAAGTCTCCTGGACGCGTTAAAATTATTTGTTCGCAACAACGGCGTGGCATCATCGACAAAAGAGAAATTGCATGGTTTTGTTAAAATGATAGAAAAACTTATTGCCGCAAAATATAATACCGTCTCCGAGATGTTACAGGCCGTAGCCGAGAAAACCGGCTATCTTAAAATACTGGATGAAGATAAAAAGCAGCATGTCAACGAATTGATTGCCTCGGCCGAAGGAAAAGATGTCCGGAAGTTCATCGATAGAGTCTCTCTGATGACTCACCTCGACGAGACTTCCAACGGGGACTGTATTTCACTTATGACTCTGCACAATGCCAAAGGCCTCGAATTTCCGGTTGTGTTTGTTACAGGGTTGGAAGAGGGAGTGCTCCCGATTTTCAAGTCTATCGGGAATGACGATGAACTGGCCGAAGAACGGAGGCTTCTGTATGTAGGGATGACAAGAGCTAAAGATCTTCTGTTATTAACGGGAGTCCGCAGGAGGAGGCTGTATTCAAAGATACAGGAACAGGAACCCTCAAGGTTCCTGAAAGACGTGCCTCAGGATTACTGCCACTGGATAGAGAAGGTCACTGTACCGCATACGGTTGATTATAAAGGCCTGCATATCAAAAAGAAAGTCGAGACAAAGAAGGTCAGACCGCCATTTTCATCTGGCTGCAGGGTAAAACATCCCGTCTGGGGACTGGGGGTCATCCGTGATTGTTATGGCGATGGTGAAGACCAGAAGGTGTTAGTGAATTTTCCGGATATCGGATTGAAAAGGCTTTCATTGAAACTGGCTAATCTGACGAAGATATAAGTTAACAGAGTGAAAATTTCGATAGAACATTTAGCAAAGCTGGCCAGATTGTCGCTGCGTGAGGAGGAGAAGGAGCTATTCGTCGGACAGTTAGACAGTGTTCTGACTTATATGGAGAAGCTTAATGAACTTGATACCGGGACGATTGAACCCACGTCTCATGTGATCTCTCTAAGCAACGTAACCAGGGAGGATATGCCCGAGGCATCCCTGAGCAGGGAAGAAGCCCTGGCGAACGCCCCCGGCCATACGGATAAATTTTACCGCGTCCCAAGGATAATAGAATGAAGGGATTTCGGTTTTTCAATTTTTGGCGAAACAGTCAAATGTCGGAGGAATTATGCTGAGGTGCATACTGAGGGCGAAGATCCATATGGCGACGGTTACGGAATCCAACCTTGCCTATGAAGGAAGTATTACAATTGATGAAGGTTTGCTGGAGCAGGTCGGTATGCTGCCTTATGAACAGGTGATGATAAGCAACCTTAATAATGGGGAACGGCTGGATACATACGTAATCCCGGGCAGCAGGAATTCAGGCGAGATATGCCTTAACGGTCCTACCGCGAGAAAGGGAATCGTCGGCGATAGAATCATCATCTTTTCCTATGGCTATTTTGATGAGAATGAATTAAAGAAATTCAAGCCGAAGATAATATTCCTAAATTCAAAAAACAAAATAATCAGGAAAAAGTAAAGTCCGGATCATACCGGATACCGCAGACAAGGCATTTTTCACCACTCCCGCCGGCTATTATTAATGGAATTTACATGCATTACTGAATGACATCCACTCATGGTCATGAGCAGGCCTTTTCATAGACCTCGATTAACTTTTTGCAGTGCGTCCCGGGATTGTATTCACTCTCAACTTTTTTCCTTGCTCTTTTGCCCATAGCGGTGATTATTGTCGGATTCGCGAGGAGATATTTTATTTTTTCCCTTAACTCACCGTGGTCTCCGGGCTTAAAGAGAAGCCCTGTCTCTCCCTCGATCGCCATCTCGGGTATGCCGCCAATGTCCGAGCCGATAACTGGTTTGCCATGAGCAAATGCTTCGAGTACGGTCATGGGCGCGTTTTCATACCATTCGGAAGGAATGACCAGGAATGCCGATCCACTGAAGAGCCTTTTGAGGTCATCACCCGTTTTATATCCTTCAAAAACGACATTATCGATATTATTATCTTTCACGTAAGCGGCGCATTCATCTCTCATCGGGCCGTCTCCCGCTATTCTCAGTGGTATATCAAGTCCTTTCACTGCCTTTAGCAGGGTGAGAATACCCTTCTCCCTTGAGAGTCTTCCGGCAAAGAGGATATAATCCCCAGGGGTGTAGCCGGGATTTAAATGGTCGGTCCTTATAAAGTTCGGTATATAAATCAATTTTTCCTCTGGTATGCCGGCTTCAGCATGTTTTTTTACGAAGAATTTGCTTGGGCAGATAAAAAACTTTACATTATCATATTTCTTAAGGAGAGCGTTGAAGCAGGTCTCAATCGTATAAACCGCGGACGCCGAAAGATCTCCTTTGTGACATCTTTCCAGCGTACAATAATAAAATTTTGAACCCATGCACCGCTCGCATATATTGCCCTTCGACAGCATAAGATAGGAGGGACATATTAACTTGAAATCGTGCAGGGTCATAACCACCGGCAGAAATTTCCCCTTGGCCGCGTCAATAATGGAAGTGGTCAGTCTGCCGTATATGTTATGCGCGTGTATTACGTCCGGGTTAAAGGAATCCAGCAGCATGGAGAAGTTTCTCCTGCTCTCGAGAGAATAAATCAGCCTGAATGACGCGACGATTTTCTTTCCGAGTGACACATTTTCATATTCAATGGGAGAAGGAAAATATTTTGAATATACGGAAGACAGATTTTTCTCAAAGTGCCTTGAAAAGGGAGCAACCTCATATCCGAGTGATGCGAGCATTTCCATTTCATCAAAGAAAACTCTTTCAGCTCCGCCGCGAATATAGTAAAAATTGTTTGCGAATACGAGCTTTGTCATTAGATGTATTATAGGTGAACATGAAGAGGAATTTCCATCTGAAGGGCTTTCTCCGCTCTTCTGCCGGTCGACCGCGGGATATGACCGAGAATACCGTTTGAAAATTCAAAAGAAGCTGGTTTGCGGAACATTTCGGGAGGTTATAGTCTTTACAGAATTAAACGGCATGTGCTAGTCTTAATGACATTAAAATTCACAATGAAAAGGCAGGTGATTATATGGGAATTGCAAAAGAAAGCAAAACAGCAACAATAAACGACTACAAACTTCATGAAAAAGATACTGGTTCGCCGGAAGTCCAGATCGCTATCCTGAGTAAAAGAATAGCTTACTTGACAGAGCATTTCAAGACTCATACAAAAGATCACCATTCAAGGAGGGGCCTGCTGAAGCTTGTTAGCCAGCGGAGGAAACTGCTTGACTATCTTAAAACTACGAAGAAAGAACGATACGATGATATTATTGGTCGACTCGGAATAAGGAAATAGAAAATATGCTACAAAGCGTTGTTATTGAAGTGCGTGGAAAAGAACTCACATTGGAAACCGGTATGATGGCAAGACAGGCGGATGGTTCGGTAGTTGCCAGGTATGGCGATACGGTAGTGCTTGCCACTGCTGTAAGTGGAAAAAATTTAAGGGAAAATATAGATTTTTTCCCTTTGACGATAGATTATCAGGAAAAAACGTATTCCGCCGGGAAAATACCCGGAGGTTTTTTTAAGAGAGAAGGACGGCCTACAGAGAAGGAAGTCCTTACATCTCGTCTTATTGACAGGCCTGTCAGGCCGCTGTTTCCCAAGGGATACAGCTTTGATACACAGGGAATTGTGAGCGTGCTTTCGTATGGAGATGAAAATATTGCGGATATTCTCGGTATCAACACAATGTCAGCGGCTCTAACAATATCCGACATACCGTTTAACGGTCCTGTCGGTGCGGTAAGGATCGGCAGGGTTGCAGGTTCTTTTGTAATTAATCCTGATTTCAGAGAATCCGAAGAATGTGACCTTAGTCTGGTTGTTACGGGTACTGAAGAAGCAGTTGTTATGGTTGAAGGCAGCGCGCAGGAGATGAGCGAGGCGGACCTCCTTGAAGCTATTGATATAGCACACGCGGAGATTAAAAAGCTGTGTGCGGTTCAGAAGGAATTAAGATCAAAAGCAGGCAAGGAAAAGAGAGAAGTAATTCCCCCGGTTGTAGATGATGCCCTAAGGTCGTCTGTGGCTGAAATCGCCCTGGACAAGATAAAAAGCGCTATTGTTATACCCGATAAAATGAGGAGGCAGGTTGCCCTCGATGAAATATTGGATGAAGTAATCGAAAAGCTGAATACAGGCGAGGAAAATATCTCACGGAATATAGCCGCTGTCTTCCATGATATAGAGAAAAACCTTGTCAGAAATATGATATTAAATGAAAATATCAGGGCTGATGGGAGAGAACCCGGTCAGATAAGAGAGATCAATTCTTATGTGGGCTTACTTCCACGAACACACGGGTCCGCTTTATTTATCAGGGGGGAGACGCAATGCCTGGCGGTCGTGACACTGGGCACGGCTGATGATGAGCAGAGAATAGATTCGCTTGAAGGGGAAATGTCAAAGACCTTCATGCTTCACTACAATTTTCCTCCTTTCAGTGTTGGAGAGGTGAAACCTCTGAGGTCCCCGGGCAGAAGGGAGATCGGCCATGGCATACTCGCTGAAAGGGCGCTGAAAGCGGTTATGCCGTCAAAAAGCGAATTTCCTTATACGGTTAGAATCGTTTCAGATGTCCTGGAGTCTAATGGCTCTTCTTCCATGGCGACAGTATGCGGCGGTACGATGGCGTTAATGGATGCGGGCGTTCCGATAAAAGAGCCGGTAGCCGGGATAGCCATGGGCCTTATAAAAGAAGGAGAGAAGGTTGTGGTTCTTACCGATATCCTCGGACTTGAAGATCACCTTGGAGACATGGATTTTAAAGTTACAGGCACGGAAAATGGTATTACCGCGTTCCAGATGGACACGAAGATAGGCGGTATAACGAAAGAGATAATGGAAAGGGCGCTTGAACAGGCAAGACAGGGAAGGGTGTTTATCCTGAAGAAGATGAGTGAGACGCTTGGCAGTCCTCGTGAAACACTCGCCACCCACGCACCAAGGATTTATACGATGCATATAAAGCAGGACAAAATCCGGGATGTTATCGGGACCGGCGGAAAAGTGATCCGGGGTATTATTGAGCAGACAGGAGTGAAGATCGATATCGATGACTCAGGACTGATTAACATCGCCGCTTCAGACGGTACCGCGGCCGAAAAGGCGATAGAAATAATAAAAAATATCACGGAAGATGCGGAAGTCGGCAAGATTTACACCGGAAAGGTGAAGAGAGTAATGGATTTCGGAGCTTTTGTCGAGATTATTCCGGGAACCGAAGGGCTGTTACACATATCCCAGATTTCGGAGCAGAGGATAGCGAAGGTTACGGATGAGATAAACGAAGGCGATGAAGTTATGGTTAAGGTGATAGAAGTAGACAAGTTAGGCAGAATACGCCTTAGCAGAAAAGAGGCTATGGGGGAGAAGAGCTGATAGACCGGACAAATCGGTTGATCATAGCGTGGCCTGGAGAAAAGGGATTGAAAAGCAGTCCCTTTTTTTTTAGCTCTCAATCGGTGGGTGAAAGCGAAAATGCCGATATGCCGGGCCTTTTTTTTCAGGATTAAAAACCCGGCGCGGAATGCCATAAAATTATTATTCATGAAATACCGCAAAAGACAAAGGATGAGTAGATATGTTTAGAAAAGACCATCTTGAAAATGGGATTCCAGTGCTGATGGATTATTTTGATACCGTGCGTTCCGTTTCTGTCGGAATCTGGATAAAGGCAGGCTCAAGATATGAACCATTGGATAAGAGCGGTATTTCCCATTTCCTGGAACATATGTTTTTCAAAGGCACCGCGAAACGAACCACCAGGGACATCGCGGTGGAGATTGATTCAATGGGTGGAGACCTGAATGCGTTTACTTCAAGGGAAAATACGGCGTTTTATATAAAGATTATAGATGAATATATCGATAAGGGCATAGAACTGCTCTCTGATATATTCGTGCATTCGATTTTTCCCGAAGATGAGATTGAGAAAGAGAAAAAGATAGTAAAAGAAGAGCTGAAGATTGTCGAAGATACGCCTGATGATTATATCTTCGACCTTTTTAACAGGAATGTCTGGGGTCAGGACGCGCTCGGCAGATCGATACTGGGTAAAAGGGACACGATAGTCTCTTTTACCAGGGATGACCTGCTGGCTCATATTAGAAGATATTACGGAACAAGGGATATTATCATCTCCTGCGCCGGAAACTTCAGACCCGAAAGCATAATGAAGACACTGAACAGACGTTTCGGAGGATTACGGCGTGGGTCTGAGCCCAAGATCGGCGGCCCGCCGGTATTTCAGCATGCGGTAAAGGTGTATTCCCGAGACCTGTCGGAAGCGCATTTGTGTATTGGAGTTCCTTCGCTCCCGATGAACAGTGAAGAAAGATATGCACTGTTCGCCCTGAATACTATACTCGGAGCTGGTGTCAGTTCGCGTCTCTTTCAGGAGATAAGGGAAAACAGAGGCCTGGCGTATTCAGTTTTTTCCTTTACGTCCGCTTATCGTGATACAGGAATGTTTGGAGCCTATGCCGGCATAAGCAAAAAGAGGGTCAGGGAGGTGGCTGAACTGATAATTGCCGAGATGATGAAGCTGAAGGATACATTGACCCCGGCTGAACTTGAGCGGGCCAAACAGCAACTGAAAGGAAACCTGATACTTGGCCTTGAATCAACAAGCAGCCGGATGAATAACATCGCCCGGCAGGAGATATATTTCGACAGATACATATCCGCCGACGAGACAATGGAGTCCATAAACATGGTTAATGTCGATCAGGTATCAGGTCTGGCGGAGAGGTTGATAAGGGAAGATGCCTTTTCCATAGTTGCGCTCGGCTCCCTTGAGAAGGATATTTTTAACGGAATAGTGCGGCAAAAACCGAAAAAAGCCCACGAATAAAACGACTCGTGACCGCATTATGCGCCGTTTGTATAAAATTTTATCATTGTGTCATAATAAATATATGCGCCATAAATTAGTACATCTAATCGTGTTAATCCTCTCTTTAATGGCAGTCTCTTCATGCACTCCAAGGCAGAAAATTGTCGCGGAAAACAAATTCACGCCTGCATACGATGCCTATTATAACTACATGTTGGGATATGATGCCTACATTTCGCGGAGATGGGATGACGCCATTAAATACTACCGGAAGGCGCTTGAATATGACTCTGAATCGACATACCTGAAGATACAACTGGGTTATGCGCTGATTCGGAAGGGTAATACTGCCGGGGCGCTTGAAATAGCGGAGGAACTACTCCGGAAAAACCCCGATGATAGGGATGCGCTTATCCTTGCCGGAGAGGGATACAGGGCGCTGGATCGGCTGGAAGATGCAATAAAAGCATACAAAAGGATTACGGAGATCGATCCGGATAACCAGAACGCCCTCTTTTTTCTGGGAACATTATATTACTATAACCATGAACTTGACAGGGCTGTCGAGACCATGGAGGATCTGCTCGGAAGAAATCCCTCGGACTTCATTACGCTGGATTACCTTATCACAATCTATTTAGAGAAGAAGGACTACGAAAAAGCAAAGCAATACCTGCAAAGGGCGCTGGACATCAACCCTGAATCTGACTCGGTATATTACAGGCTGGGCTTAATAAATGAAAAGAGTGGCGAATTACAGGCCGCCGCTGAAAATTTCAGAAAGGCTTTATCTATAAACCCGCGTTACATGGGCGCCAGGGAGGGACTCGCGCGGATATACCTGAAACTCAAGGATACTGGAAAGGCCATCGAAGAGCTTGAGTTATTAAGTATTCGGCAGCCCGGAAATACAGATATGCGTGTCAGGCTTGGATGGCTGTATTTTGAAGAAAAGCAGTATGACAGGGCACTGGACGAGCTCAGGGTGGCCGCTGAAGCAAAGCCTGAAGTTACAATAATCAGATACTATATCGCCCTTGTACTTGAGGAGATGGACAGGATGGATGAGGCTGTTGATGAACTAAAAAAGATCATAGCAATGGATCCGAAAAATATCAACGCGCTGCTTCATCTCGCCTATATATACACACGACAGAAGGAAGACGGTAAAGCGATAGAGATGTATGAGAAGATACTTGAATTTGAAAAGGAGAAGCCCGAGATTTATCTCTATATCGCTTCCTCTTACGCAAATGGGAAAGATTACGCCAAAGCGGAGGCAGTGCTGAGAGGTGCCATATCGCTGTTTGGCGACAACGCAGTGCTTCACTATAATCTTGCCATGATACTGGATAAAACCGGCAGGTTTGAGGAAATGGTTGAGCATCTGAGGTTGGCCATCAAGAACGATCCGGACTACGCAGACGCGCTGAATTATCTTGGCTATACCTTTGTTGATAAAAATATGAACCTTGAAGAGGCGCAATCGCTAATAACGCGGGCGCTCGAACTTAAACCCGGTAACGGGTTTATAGTCGACAGTCTTGGATGGTTGTACTTCAGGCAGGGAAAGTATAATGATGCGGTCGAGACACTGAAAAAGGCGATAGACTTAACAGGAAATGACCCTGTGATATTGGAACATCTGGGAGATGCTTACAGCAAAGCGGGACAGCCGGAGAAGGCCATCGAATATTGGGAAAAGGCGATAAAGTCCCAGGCGGAAGAAAATGGACAGAAGGAAAGAGTCGAAAAAAAGATACGCGGCCTTAAATCGGAATCCGGAGAAAATTCAGGCACCTGAATACCGGACATATACCCAGCGTATACACTGACCCCATGAAAATCACCCTTAACGCCCCGGCAAAAATTAACTGGTTCCTGGACATTGTCGACAAAAGAGATGACGGCTACCATAATATAGTCACCGCCATGCAGTTCGTGAATCTTTTCGACCATCTCACTTTTGAGAAGGCGGAAAAGATCGAAGTGATCTGCAGCCTGAATATTCCCGTTGCTGAAAATCTTGTCTATAAGGCGGCTGTTTTAATTAAAAAATACTCCTCATATAACGGCGGCGCAAGAATAACACTCAAAAAGGAGATACCTCACAGTGCGGGTTTGGGGGGCGGCAGCAGTGATGCCGCTTATACGCTGATGGGGCTCAACAGACTGTGGGTACTGGGATTGAACACTGAAAAATTGACCGGACTTGCCTCGGAAACAGGTTCGGATGTGCCGTTTTTTATACGCGGGCCGTTTTCCCTGGCGGAAGGCAGGGGGGAGAGGGTCAATGATCTGAATATAAAGAGCAACGTCGCGATGCTCCTGGTGAAGCCGGAGATATCCATCTCTTCGTCCTGGGCGTATAATTCGTACAGGACGGAGTTGACAAAAAAACATATTGATATTAAACTATTTTGCCAAGCCCTTGAAAATAAAGACTTTATCTTATTGAAGCGACTGATATTTAATGACCTTGAAAAGCCTGTTTTTATGAAATATCATATAGTGCGGGAGATAAAGGAGATGCTATCGAAAAACGGCGCTGTTATTTCATCCATGAGTGGTAGCGGACCTACTGTGTTTGGAGTATTTAATTCAGTAGAAGAAGCCGTCGAAGCGTCGAAAAAAACCGGAAATAACTGGTGCAGGGTCGTAAGGACACTCAATCCTGATGATAAATGGCAGGCAGAAGATGAGAAATAAAAGTGTTTTATTCTGTTCCACATTTCTGGTTGCATAGAGGTTGCATTTTTGACGGATTTTGACGGTTTGTGGTATCTTACTGTGTGTTGTAAGTGTCTGAAATTATTGAGTTTTGGGGCGTCGACAAGCGGCAAGTCAGGAGATTTTGGATCTCCCATTCGGAGGTTCGAATCCTCCCGCCCCAGCCATTGCTGAATTTCACATAATCAATCAGCGGACTCGTAAGCTTGCCGCTATAGCTTTTGTTAGGCACTTTTCTCTTTCATTCGTAGGTGCTCAACAAATATTTTTCCAAAACTGGTTATCTCGATCACCGATTTGTTTTCCCAGGGTCCACCGTGTTTCGGCTCTATTAATCCTAATCCTCTTAATGCTCTCAGCGCGCCTATGTGTTCCTTGTTATTCCGATCGAAACCGGGTATCAACTCATCGACGTAAAGTTTTGTTTCCGACAACAAAATGGTCTCGAACAGCTTTTTATGCGAGGGTTTCAGCAGGCGGTTATAGGTGAAATAAAACTCCGTAAACAAGTTCGTTAACGTCTTTTCCGCAACATCTGTCGCAATGCTGAAAGAAACATCATTAGGAAGTGTTAATCTCAGTTTTCTTTTCCTGAGGACGTCACTTATAGGTTTTCGTAAAATCGCGGCCACAAATAAAACAAGAATCGGCCAGTACGCATCCGTGATTACGGCAGTCCAATTTAATGACTCCATTTCGCTTGATCTCCTAATCTGCCTAACGTAATTACATGGTTTTCGTGCTTTCCCGGAATTTTACATGATTTTAAAGACATATGACAAGGTTATCAGGTTCTTTATTCATGAAAATGGTTTTTCTAGCAAAATGTCAATAATCCAGACCCAGTGCACCAAAGTCTTAAAAACTTTCACATATATCAAGCGTAAGTGTTATAATTTACTGAATAATTTGTGGCTTTGTGCATGACAAGGGACAATCAAAAGGACTATAACCATGACGGGAATCTTCAATAATATAGAGCAATCATCGCTGCAAACGAGACTTTTACGGAAAAGCTAAAAATTCCCGAGACCCTGGCAGGTGGCTGGCAGTCGGCTATGGAAAAAAGATTTTGAAAAACTACGACTACATGACCAATGAGCAGGTTGAGATAGACAGGCTGGTTTATCGGATGTATAACCTGAATGAGGATGACATAAGGGAGGTTGAAGACTGGTTCTTCAGGTATTATCCAAAGCCGGCAAGGGTGATTGAGGAGAAGAGGAAGGCAAATAATTAATAAAATTAATGAATCAATTAAATTAATTTAGTTGAAAATAGTTAACTTATAAGTTAATCTTGTGATAGATACTGAAAAGCTCTACGCCGGGAGACGGTTCGATATATATGCCATTAGAAATAAGGGCGTGTCTATAGTTCAGGACTTTATTGAGGGTCTTGGTGAGTCAGACAAAACAAAGATTTTAGCGTTGCTTAAGCGTGCGGCAGACCATGGCCCGCCCAGGAACAAAGAAAAGTTTAAGCGCATTGGGTCAGATATTTTCGAATTCAAGTCTTACCAGGTGAGAATACTTTGCGCTTTTGATAAAGGGAGTATCATCATTCTTACCCACGGGTTCATAAAAAAGAGAGATAAAACTCCCGGAAGGGAAATTGAAAAGGCAAAAAAACTTATGAAAATGTATATGGAAGGACGGAGATTAAAATGAAAAAGGCAACCTGGTTTGTTGAGATGCTTGAAAAATATAAGGACGACCTGGAATTCCGTATGGAGGGAGTGATTCTCGAATTTACAGAGAAGATAGTTCAGAAGATGGAAGAGCTTGATATCAACCGCTCTGAACTTGCTGAACGTCTCGGTGTTTCAAAGGCTTTTGTAACCAAATTATTGAATGGTAATCCTAACCTTACCATAAAGACAATGATGTCCCTTGCCGATGTGCTTGGATGTGACTTGAACCTTGATCTTTATCCAAAAGGGTTTGAGAAAAAGAATTTCTATGTTTACACGTCCATGGAAGGCTGTGATAGAGAAGTCAACCCTATACCTGCAACAGATGAGGAGAGCTGTGCAAGCGCTGCTTAATTTTGATGACTACTTTGTAGAAGAGATTACTGTTAAATCCAATCCGGATTATAAGCCTAAAGATAAAGTCAGTGGTGAAAGCTCTATCTCCTTTGAAATAAAGCAGAAAGGTTCAGAGTTGTTTTTTATGATGCCCATGACTATCGAAGTGAATAAAACAAAAAAAGCCTTTTCATCTGCTCCTTATTATATTTATTTGAAGATTTCAGGATTTTTCAGCTTTCCTGAAGGGACCGATGAAGAGACCATCAGAAAAATGATAGGACTGAACGGTCTGGTTATGCTCTATGGGGCAGCCAGAGGGGTAGTGGCACAGGTTACCGCGAACTGCCCTCATGGAAAATTTGTACTTCCTTCCAGAAATTTTGTAGAACTGGTAAAAGCAAAGACCAAAGCCGGAACAAAAAGAAAAACAGCCAGGGAAAAAGCCTCCTGATTTCCTCAAATAATAAGAAGTCTTCCATTGCCTTCTTTTTAGAGTCTGTTTATAAATTGCCATTTTAAATTTTTGTCATGCCCGAAGTCAGTAATCGGGCATCCAGAAGGCATTGAAAACACTGGATTCCGGCTTAAGGACTGCCGGAATGACAGATAAAGAGGCTGAGTTTATGGACAGACACTTTTTAATTACCGACGTTATTCCTGTTTTCCCCATTTCACAAATTTCTTGCCCGGAAATAACTTTCTTGTAAGAAAATTTTTGTTGTCCTGGTCTATTTTTCCACCTGTTTCAAGTCTGCCTGTTTGTCTTCCGAGAGGTCCGCGCCGTAGAATTCCACGTCATCCGGTAAAATCAGGAAAAACTTTGAGGTTTGGTCAATTTCTGCAACGGCTTTTCGGACCATGAATTTAAGCACATGCCCCCCAGCCTTGCCATCTCCGGTCAGAAAATGAAGATGATAACCGGGTACGTTTATGCCTTTCACAAAGTCTGGACAACGGAACCCGACTATTGTTCCTTCAATATCCTGAAAGTCGAATGTCGGCTGGTCTTTGGTGATTTCCTTGAGCGGCTGGTATGGCTTTTTTTGCACTGGAACGCTCCTTGTCTTAACCTTACTGAATACGCCTTCGATCCTGATAGCGTAGAAGATGTTCTGCGTGGGAATCAGGTTGTCCATCTGTTTTTCAAATTCCGGGAAAGTCGTATCAGGCTGGATGATGAACTTTTGATCTGCTTCAAAGTAGGTAACTGAGGCAAAAGGCGTTTTAGTGTTGTTGCCAGGCTGACGGGCAACTCCATCCGAAGTTATTTGATAGACTTGCCCGTCAAGTACAAGCATTTCACCATCCAGCCCATTAAAGGTCCCCAGGCCGAAATCCCCATGCTGCTTCAGTTCACCAATGGTCATTTCTCCATCATAAATACCGCTTAATAAGGCATTGATTGTGGAAACCTGGGTTAGTGTATCAGTTTGAGCAAAGGCCCTTGTGTTAATAAATAAAAACAGGATGAGAATAAAAACAGAAATCAGTTTGCCGAATCTTTTTTTCATGATGAATATCCTTTTGCTGATGTATTGGCGATTCAAATGTTATCAGATACGATATGTTACAACAAAAAAGATGGAGTTGGCTATCGGAAAGTAGGTGGACACACCCCTTGTTTTCGTAGGAAGATTGCTGAATCACCGGTTTTCTGTTATGATTAAAAGAGGGGAAAAACGATAACTTTTCATTATTCTTCATTAAGGCGTTAAACAAATTAGAAGCCGATTGAAGCCACGGAAAAGAGTCATGGAAATCCGACAATACCTGAAATCAGAACATTATACCTTTTCTACAAGAGAGAAAGAAGTTTTAAAGGGAATGGCTGATGACTTTAAATACCACAAACCGGCTGAAAAACTTTTTATTAGTCCACTCACTATTTATATAAACATATAAAGAATATTCATAAATTAACTATATTTCATCATCTGAAACGGTTGCATTAATTGTTTCCGTGGAGAAAAGACTTATTTCGAACTGAACATCAAACGGAAGGAGGACTGATGGCAATTAAAGTCGTTATATGTTGCTGTAGTTATCTTTTTGGTGAAGGTTTAAGCAGGCTGCTTGAGGATGATAAGAATATAGATGTTATAGGGATATTCTATGAAGGCATAGATTTAAAGGGTATAGTAAAGTTTAGCCCTGATGTTATTCTCGCTGACTTTAACAATATAAATCCACCCCTCTTCGCTCAGTGCCCTGATGCAAAAATTGTCCTGATAGACACAGGGGTAAAACAGGGAAATATCATAGCTGCTCTTGTTTCCCACAATATCTCAGGTGTGATTTCACCCGGTACGGATATACGTCTTTTGAAAAAGGCATTGAAGGTTATATCCAATGGCGAGGTCTGGATAGATAACCCTACTCTCAAGGAGCTTCTTCTTCAGGCAGAAGTTATGAGCAAAAATGGAGGAATAAGCGGTATTACCAGAAGAGAGAGGGAGATTATAGCCCATATATGCCAGGGCTACAGTAATAAGGAAATAGCTTCAAGGCTTTTCATGAGTGAACAGACTGTCAAGTCCCATCTGAATAGAATCTTCAGGAAATTCAATGTCTTTAGCCGCTCTCAACTTATGACGGTAGCCCTCAAGAATCAGATATACCAATCTTAGTGGTTTGATAACCACAACTTTAGTTTTAACCTGAAAGGTGCTGCTATCTCAGGTAATTGGTTTTAACCCATTTCCTCTCAAACATACCTGTTTGACCAATTGATTCCCGTGCCCCGTGACTTTATAATCATAGTTAGCAGGGTCTTGGTATTTATCGAGAATCATTGAAACTCTAAAAAATAGGGGGGAGGAGAAAACATGAAAAGAGTATTTATCTTGGTAGCTTTTTCTTTATTTATATCCGCGGCTACTCCAGTGGTGGCCGAGGAATTAGTTTTCAGGTTTATAAATCCCTCTTTTGGAGGAAATCCAATGAATGGAAACTGGATAATGAGCTATGTGGCTGCCCAGAACAAATTTGCCTATAAGCCTGATTTATCCAATCTTACGGCTGTGATTGTGCCGGGGAGTGGAGATGGGGAAACTAATGATGGAGCTACTAGTGTGGACTCTCTTTATGGAGATAATAATTCTGACATAGAGACGATGGTGCCTAATGATTAAAGGTGGTCTCAAAGGGCTGATAATAGGCTTATCATTTCTTCCCTTTCTCTCTTATGGTTGTGTTGGAGGAATAAACCAGGCCAAAAATGTAAGGCCGATGGAGAATATCACCCGTGTTCATAGAGATGTAATCTCTCTTCCAGTTCCAGAGAGAAAGATAAGCATAACAGTGTATAAATCCAGAGATATGACAGGACAGTATAAATCTCATCCAAATGTGGCATCTTTTTCCAATGCAGTAACTCAGGGATCGACTGCAATGTTGATAAAGGCTCTTCTGGATAGCGGATGGTTTCTGGTGGCAGAACGGGAAGGGCTGAAAAACCTTCTTACAGAACAGAAGATGCTAAAAAGCAAACTCTCCTTCATGGGTAAAAATCCAGATATGATAAGGGCGATGGTTCTTCCTGAATTCATAATTGAGGGCGGTATAACAGAATTTAGTGAAAACATTGTTACAGGCGGTTTTGGAATAAAGTATTTTGGTGCGGGTCCTTATAGTCAATGGAGGATTGCTTCTGTGGTTGTAGATTTAAGGCTGGTAAGGGTCAGCACAGGATTGGTTGAAGAAACAGCAAGCGTGGCCAAGAGAATTATGTCTAAAGAGCTTGATTTTGGCCTCTACAGATTTGTCAGGGAGAACAGGCTCCTTGAGCTGGAAGTAGGGATTACCAGCAATGAACCTGTGCAGATGGCTGTTAGAGAGACAATAGAAATGGCTGTAATGAGATTAATTGCAAAGGGGGTGATAAAAAATCAATGGAAACCAAGGGATAAGGAGGCTGTGGTATTCTTTCGCGACCTGCTTAACAGAACAAGGGGTAAGGGTGTGGAGACAGTGTATCCAACAACTACGCCCATAGAAAAGGACCGCCCTCCTGTAATCAATTAGTTGTTTTATTGGGGCAAGGTTAGACTGAAAAACTTAACAAAGCGAAGGAGGATGTAATGAAGAAGTATCTAAGTTTTATAATTATGGCTATCTTTCTTCTTGCAGGTGGTCAGGTATATGCTGACTTGAACTATGCTGAGGTCAATCAGGAAGGTACCGGTAACACAGCAGTCCAGATGCAGGCAGGGATGTTTAATGAGGCGTATATTAACCAGCTGGGAGAATATAACTATGCTGAGCAGTATCAGGAAGGGACTTCCAACAGTGCAGCGGTTGATCAGTATGGTTATGGCAATTCTGCCTATCAGGCGCAGTATGGTAGTGTCTCGGAAGAATATACATATGCCAATGCGGCATACATCTATCAGGAAGGGGAAAATAACACTGCCTCACAGACTCAGGCCCGCTCGTACAAACTTCCTTCGCCAAACGTTGCCTTCATCGATCAGTATGGTTATGGCAACGTCGCAGCCCAGACCCAGATAGGAGACGATAACTATGCCCATATCTTACAGGTTGGAACTGATAATATTGCAGGTCAGTTTCAGTACGGTTATTTGAACGTTGCTCACATCCACCAGTGGGGAACTGGCAATTTTGCGTCGCAGCTACAGGTAAATGACCCTCACTATGCCCTCATCGATCAGTATGGTGATTGGAACTCTGCATCTCAGGAACAGTATGGTGAATCCAATAATGCCTATGCGCTTCAGGTGGGAAGCTACAACAGCAGTTATCAATACCAGGATGGCTATCGCAACCTTGCAGATGTCTATCAGGATGGTTATGGTAATGAGGCGTCTCAGGTGCAGTATGGTTGGGGCAACGATGCCAGTGCGGTTCAACTGGGAAGCTATAACATGAGTCACCAGTATCAGGATGGCTATCTCAATGGTGCCTATGTCAACCAGGATGGTTATGGTAATCATGCTGATCAAACACAGCTTGGTGCATTCAATCTTGCCATTGCAAACCAGTATGGAGCCTATAACTATAGCAGCCAACTTCAGTATGGCGTAGGTAACTACAGTCTTGTAACCCAGGTCGGTGTTGGTAATGCTGTATGGGTAGTTCAGTATTAGAGTTTTTTAGCATCATGGCGGCGATTAACGACCTGGCTTGCCCCAATAAAGCTCAGGGTAACCTTATTGCAAAATAAGGTTACCCTGTAATAATAAAAAATTAAAATGGCTTGACTGAGAATGTTTAAGACCTTGGCTAATTCTTTAAAAAATAAATTCTTTATGACAGTAGTAGTCTCAAGCATGTCTCTTCTTTATGGAGCTGAACTCAAGTTTGAGGAAATAGCCCCTTCATATATAGAAATCAACGCTATTATCTGGCATAAAAGCAGTAAAGCTGAGTTATTAGAATATGTACTTGAAGTGGAAAAAACCGGGGAAAGCATGTCTAAACAGATACAAAAAGGTAAGGTTTTTGTCCCTTCAGGCGAGAGAATAGCAGACTTTTCAAGAATCAGGATTAATATTGATAAAGGAGAGTCTCTGAAAGCAAAATTACTGGTCTATAAAGATGGAAAGGTTGTTGCCGATGTTTCTTCTGAATATCCGCGTCAAAATCTATTTTTTTGACAGACTTGGCTTATAGTTAACTGAAATATGTGCCCAATCCGGTTTTTTAAAAAAGTGTTCGACTATTTCAGGAGAAAATCAGATGAACTGTACATCTAAAGGCAGAATTCAGGGACATGATATATATTCTTACCGGATATGAATAGCGGTTGGATTAAAATATAAGGAGTTATGAGTCCGGGTGTGATTATTTTTTGTCTGCAGTCCTGTCTGAAAACAGAAACGGTTTGTGCATTATCACACGGTTTCTTCCTTCCCTTTTTGCCTGATACAGCGCGGTGTCAGCCAGCTGAATTACCCCATTGATGGACTTTGCGTCGGCAGGAAAGCTTGCTACCCCGCCGCTGATCGAGACAAAACCCTCTGGTTGTTTTTCCCTGTGGGCAAAGGGATGGGCGGCGATTACTTCCCGGACCCTTTTGGCGTAGACAAATGCCTCTTCTTTTGAAAGCTCGGGCAGCATGACGATAAATTCCTCACCACCGTAACGGGCAAGAACTGATGTCTTTCGCGTATGCTTGGCCACCAGATCACTAAGTTCTTTCAGGAGCTGATCGCCCTCGGCATGGCCGTTGGTATCATTGTAGTGCTTGAACTTATCTATATCGAACATGAAGATCGAGATCGGCGTATCCTCCAGAATGGATTTCTCCACAAATCTTTGTGCCATGTCGAAGAAGTACCGGCGATTATAGAGCCCGGTCAGCGGATCAATCTCCGCCTCTTTCTTTGCGCCACTCAGGAATTTCTGGTTGAACAGCGCCACGCCGGCAATATCGGCTATCATTTTAAGCAGGCTTCCTTCATTACCACTGGGGTCCTTGACTTCCCCCGCGCCTATCACACCCAGCAGCCGGTTACTGAACTGGATTGGAGCAGCCATATAGAGCTGATCCCCCGACCGCTCAACGCCGTTTTGCCCGGTCGATTCGTTCCCTTGTCTCCCGATCCTGACCATGCAATGCTGGCCGGCCCTGCCGATCAGACCTTCCCCCATGGCGCATGTAACCTGCACCCCTGTCCTGCCTTTCGGAGACACCTTCCTTAAAAGGTTGTCCTTTTCGTCATAGATATAGAGTTCAACCGTATCAGTGGCCAGGATGTCCCTGACAAGCCGGATGATAGTGGTGGTAATTTTGTCAAAATCGAATGTGGTATTCAGGTTCAAAACGACTGTGGGGACGTTCAGCATGAAAACCAGGTAGCGGGTGTTTAGCTCATTCAGATGGCGTATTTGGGACTGCAGCGACCGGATCTGCTGGTCCTTCAGGGAAATTTCCCTGGTAAAGCCGCTATCCTCCTCTTTTGCCTTGTCCTTTTCTTCCATGCTTCCTTTTTCCAATCGTTTGACGAACAGGTAGAGGAAGTAGATCGCCGCAATAATAATAATGAAGGCGTATACCAGGAATGTCAGGTTTTTTGTGATTGATTGCAAGCTCTCCATTTATTAACAGCTTTCTCCATTCTGGTCCAGCAGGCATGTTCATTATGTTATTATCTTATAATATTTATTGGATATTATAAAGTAATCCGACCTTGCTATAAAGATGGCAGGGATAAGCGGATTTGTAGATTATACCAAAAGTATGAATAATTCCGTTGGCGAGACTGGGAACATATTGATATTACTGGAATGATCCGTTTTTTTATTCAACAAAAAGGGCCTCCTTCCCCGTTTTTCCGGAGAAGGAGGATAGCTGGGAAGGAACTATTTGTGTTCAACGCTCAAATGTTTTATATGCTGGTCATGCCAGTACATGGATGTCCCGGTCCAGTACAATCATATTGCAAGTCTCACTTTCCACGATATTTTCGATCCCGGGCGTTAACCTGTTCCGAAAAAGCTTTACAGCGTTATAAATTCCCCACTATCTAATCTATATCTTAAAAATCGCTGCTTGTCAAATAAAAAATGATTCTACTCTTATCCTGATTCTCAAGCCTATTTATTAAACGTGATTCAGCAGGCGGCAAAAAACCTTTTTTTCAGGGTATAATTATATAACGAAAGGAGTTTTATGAGCAGAAAGGCCATTATATTACTCTTTATCTTTATCATCGTTCCCGTCATCTTCTATTTTCTCTGCCCTTCGGATGAAAGCAGTATAAGGAAACTCATCAAAGAGGGCGCTGCAGCGGTTGAGAAAGAGAATATTAATGATGTTATGTCAAAGGTCTCGTTCAATTATTCCGACGACCATGGACTGAACTACTTATACCTGAAAGAGGAGATGAAAGGGATATTTCAAAGGATGGACCATATCATGATTGAATATGAGATCGGAGATATGGAAATTAAAGATAAGGCCGCCACTGTCGTGGTTGACATACGTGTTATAGCGACTTACGGGCAGGATACAGGCTATTTCATGGGGGATGCTGCCGATCCAGTGGAAGTGCTGTTCACACTGGAAAAGGTGAGAACCAAATGGCTTGTGAGGAGCACGACGGGCCTTCCGGTTTATTATTAACCCGGTACCCTGTTTAAACTTTAATGTGAGACAGGTATTCCGTCCTTTATTCTATAACCCACATAGCGCAGTTTTTTGCGGAATGCCGGAGTCTGTTTGAGTACCTGCCGTATTTTTAAGTCCAGACGTCATGATTTTAATGGCTAAAGCAATGAAGTTCCGGTAGATGGCAGGGGTATCATACTGCTTTCCGTATTATTTATTGTATATAATATAAGCAAAAAGAAGAGAGCCTGGAGGTATTATTTATGTCTTTATCATTTGAAAACGCCGCTTCCTGCTGGAAGGCGATACTGTCGGATGTCTCAAAAAACAGGGGATTGCTCTCTGAAATAGAGGTTTTCGCGAAAGAGAATACCGCGCCTGCCCGGATCGTATTCGGCACGTCGGGATGGAGGGGGGAGATCGGCAGTGATTACACCTTCAACAATATACGGATTGTTACTTCGGCGATAATCGAGATATTCAAAAGCAATGATGGGTCTGTTATGCGGGCGATGGGCGTGACAGGTTTTGACGACATCAGAAATCGGGGGGTTATTGTCGGACATGACAACAGGTTCCTCGGCTATAATTTCGCGATGGAAGTTATGGGACTGCTGCAGAAAGAGGGAATAAAGACATGGTATGCCGGTGAGGCGATCACTCCTGAATTCTCAACCGGAATAGAGATCTTGAACGCCGCCTGCGCGATAAACCTTACTCCGTCACATAACCCCGCGAACTATGCCGGTTTTAAGTTCAACCCGGCTGACGGAGGGCCTGCCGGCACAGAGATAACAACAAAGATCGAGGAAATAGCCAACCGGATTATGGGAGAGGCGACTGTAGTACCGCCGGTGAAGCCGGCAGAGATCGAAAAGATAGATTTAAGTTCATTTTACATGCGGTATATAGAGGAGAGAAAAACTATTGATATCCCCAAAGTACTTGAATTCATTAACAACAGCGACTGCTTCATCTGTGTGGATAATGTGTACGGCGCTACAAGGGGACGGCTGCAAAGGATTGTTGGAGAATCCCCAAGGATCAGGTACCTGAGAACTGAGGATGATTTTCTGTTCGGAGGGATTGCCCCGGAACCGTCGGAAAAAAATATGACTGGAGTCGAAAAGGCACTTGGTGCGAGCAGCTCAGTAATGAAACTCGGGGTGATTATGGACCCTGACGGCGACCGGATAAGATTTTCTGATGGCAGCATGCAGATACCCATGAACTATTTCGGGGCGATGGCCCTGCATTTCCTCCATGTCCACAAGGGAATCCAGGGGGTCGTGGCGAAATCAGTAGGAACAAGCAATTTTGTGAATGCCATCGCTGAAAAACTCGGAGTGCCGGTAAAAGAGACCATGGTTGGCTTTAAGAACTTCAGGCCCTATATGTTAAAGAACTCTGATGAAAGGGCGATAACCGCATTTGAGGAGTCTGACGGCATATCCATATATAACCACACACTCGAAAAGGATGCTATATGCGGCCTGCTTATCGCCATCGAGATGATGGCTGTTACGGGCAGGAACCTGAGTGAATACCTTAAAGATTTAATGGATGAATTCGGCTATTACTACCCTGACCGTTCCGGCATAGCCGTAGACCGATCGCTGGCGGGAGAGACTCTGGTAAAAAAACTCTTAGTGTTAAAAGAACGTTATAAAAAGGGGACCGTGCTGGATATCGGCGGCGTCGCCAGGACTGTCACGAATGTGATCACGGTTGACGGTGTAAAACTTGTCTTTGATGATGGCTCGTGGCTGATGATAAGGCCCTCGGGCACGGAGCCCAAGGTCAGGTTTTATATCGAGGCAAGGACGGAGGAAGGCAAAAAGGCCGTCTTTGAGGCAGCGGAAGGTATGACCAGGGAGGCGCTGGGGATCTGAAACAGCCCGGCATCCGGTCAGGCCTTAATCAGGTATTTGACGGTCAGTCCCTGGACGAGGATCGAGAAGACAACCACCATATAGGTCATTGTGAGTATTATTTCGCGCTCATAACCCTTGGGAAGGGAAAGCGCGAGCGCTATGGAAATGCCACCTCTCAGCCCGCCCCATGTCATGACCCTGAGAACCCCGGGGCTGAACCTTTTCCTGAACCTCAGCAGGCAGACGGGTATTCCTATGGAAGTGAACCTGGAAAACAGGGCTACGGGGATTGCGATAATGCCGGCCAGCAGATAACTTGTGGAAAATGTGACCATCAGGAGTTCAAGGCCTATTAATACAAATAATATGGCGTTAAGGATTTCGTCTAAAAGCTCCCAGAATTTATCAATATTCTCGCGTGTTTTTTCAGACATCGCGAATCTGCGCCCGTGATTTCCGATCAACAGTCCCGCGACAACGATGGTGATGGGTCCGGAGATATGCATTGCCAGGGCCAAGGCGTATCCGCCTGTAACCAGCGCGAGGGTCAAGAGTATTTCCACCTGGTAATTGTCCACGCTTTTGAGGAGCAGGTAGACCGCCCAGCCGGCCATTATCCCGAATACGGCTCCGCCAATCGCCTCTTTCAGAAAGAAGAGGGAAACTTCGCCATAAGTCATATTATGTTCGCCTGTCGCTATGCCCAGCAAGGCGATAAACACAACCACACCGATACCGTCGTTAAAGAGCGACTCGCCAGCGATTTTTATCTCGAGGGTTTTCGGCGCGCCGGCTTTTTTGAGGATACCGAGTACGGCTATCGGGTCGGTCGGAGATATAATCGAACCGAATAAAAGGCAGTAAATATATTTCAGGTTAATCCCCAGAATCCCTACGACGAGATAGGTCAATGTGCCGATTGAAATGGTCGAAATGATAACGCCGAAAGTTGCAAATATCCCGACCTCCAGTTTTTTCTCGGAGAGTTCGTTAATATTAACATGCAGCGCGCCGGCGAAAAGCATGAAACCGAGCATCCCGACCATCAATGTCTTGTTGAAATCGATCCCTGCAATTAAATCCAGAAATTGATTGTCAGTCCCGATACCAAGTTTTCCCAGGATTAACAGTCCCAGTGACATTATAAGCGAGATGAACATCAGTCCTATTGTTTCGGGCAGCTTTATAAAGCGATGATTTAGATAGGCGAATAAGGCCGCAAGCGTGATCAGCACGGAGAATACATTGAACAGTTCCATAGAACAATATTATACTTAATTATACGTATTTTGATTTTCGGGTGGTATCCGCCGGTCGGGACTTTAAATCGAAAATCACCTGACCTTAGCACCGGGTTCCCTTCTTTCCTTGACAAAGAACCGCCCGCCCGATATAATTTTTTAATAATAATGAATCAGGAATTACAAGAAAACTACGACCTTGGCAATAAGCTTTTTGAAAAAGGCAAGTATAGCGAAGCCGCACCGTTGCTTGAATCTTTTATAAAGCTTTTTCCGCATTATGCGGATGTCCATAACAAGCTGGGGATAATAGCGAGCTTTAAGGGCGACCTTAAGAAGGCCTCTGAATATTTTGAGAAGGCGATCGATATTAATCCTAAATATACCGAGGCGTCTCTTAACCTTGCGGTGACCTACAATGATCTCGGCGAATTCAGGAAGGCGCGGGAAGTATTCGCCATGGCCGCACAGATTGCGCATCCCGAAGCGAATGCCATCGATCCTTTTATAGCAGGAAAACTCGCGAATGAACATTTTAAAGTCGGAAATATCTACCTGGAATTCGATATGAACGATGAGGCGATTGAGGAATACAGGAAGGCACTAAAACTCCATTCAGGACTGGCGGACGTAAATACAAAACTAGGCATCGCCCTGAGGAATAAAGGCCTTGTTGAAGAGGCGATAGTCCATTTTGTTAATGCCAAGACAATAAACCCGAACTACGGCGTCGCCTGGGTGCAGCTCGGCTTGTGTTATTACATGCAGGGACTTATCGGTCTTGCCTTTGAGGAATGGGAAAAGGCTCTTGAATATAATCCCTCACTGAAAGACGCTAAAACCTACCTGAAGCTCGTTAAAAAAGAGGATAAGTAATTCGGTTGTCCCTGCTCGAAGTAAGGGATCTTAATATCCTGTTCAAGACGACTGAATCCCAAGTCCCTGTTGTGTCCGGACTTGATCTGCGGATCGCGGAGTCGGAAATCTTCGGCCTTGTCGGTGAAAGCGGATGTGGAAAGAGTATCACTGCCCTTTCGGTCATGGGGATACTCCCCCCAAACGCATCCGCGGAGGGCGGGATATTTTTTAAGGGGAAAGATCTCCTGAAGCTTGACAGGGAGTCGATGAGACGGCTGAGGGGCAAGGAGATATCGATGATATTTCAAGAGCCCATGACATCGCTGAATCCGGTCTTTACGACGGGTTACCAGGTCGCGGAAGTGCTTATTACCCACCTGAATATCTCAAAAAAAGAGGCCATGGAAAGGGCGGTTGAGCTGCTCGGGGCCGTCAGAATATCTTCTCCTGAAGTAAGGGCCAGGGAATACCCACACCAGATGTCGGGTGGCATGAGGCAGCGTGTGATGATCGCGATGGCGGTGGCCTGCAACCCGTCTCTTCTGATAGCGGATGAGCCGACGACCGCCCTTGACGTCACAATTCAGGCGCAGATACTCGAACTGATACAGGGGCTAAGGAAAGAACGCGGGATGTCCATAATGCTTATAACGCATGACCTCGCCATAATCGCGGAGAATGCATCAAGGGTGGGCATTATGTATGCCGGGAGACTTATGGAAACGGCCTCCTCCGCCGAGATTTTCAGTAGTCCCGCACATCCTTATACGATCGGGTTATTGGAATCCCTTCCTGGAAAGAGGGGGGAAATGCTGAACCCGATACCCGGTTTTGTGCCGAGACCGGAAGAACTCGGGAAGGGTTGCAGGTTTTCGGGTAGATGCCGGTACGCCCTTGATGAATGTGAAAGCTGTGAACCCGACCTTATTGAGATCTCGGAAGGGCATTTTGTGCGATGTATGAGGACCGGACAGATAAAATGGAGCTTCTAAAGGTAAGTTCTTTAAGAAAATATTACAGATCCGGAGGCGGATTGGGCGGCAGGGGCAGCGTTACGAAGGCTGTTGACGGCGTTGATTTTTCGGTCCATGAAAACAGTGTCTTTGCAATGGTCGGTGAAAGTGGCTGTGGCAAATCTACTATCGCAAGACTTGTACTCAGGCTGATAAACCCCACCTCAGGCTCTGTTTTGTTCAGGGGCCGGGATATTTTCAGTCTCGAAGGAACCGCCCTGAAATCTTTCAGGAAATCCGTCCAGATAATATTTCAGGACCCTTTTGCGTCACTGAATCCGAGGAGAACTGTGTTCGATACTATCTCCGAACCCTTGCGAATTCACAATCTTGTGCCGCGCTCCCGGATGGAGGACGCGGTTGTTGATATTATCGAAAAGGCCGGCCTCAGCACCGGGATATTGAACCGCTATCCCCATGAATTCAGCGGGGGCCAGAGACAGCGGATATGTATAGCAAGGGCGCTTGCGGTATCACCCGAACTGATGGTGGCGGATGAGCCTCTTTCAGCTCTGGATGTATCGATACAGGCGCAGATACTAAATCTCCTGCTGGAACTCAAGAGGACCTCGAAGATAGCCTTTCTTTTTATAAGCCATGATTTGAGCGTTGTCTACTACTTCAGCGACATTGTCGGGGTCATGTACCTTGGAAAGATCGTCGAATATTCAAAGACGGAAGATTTGTTCGAAAATCCGCTTCATCCTTATACCTCCGTCCTGCTTGATTCCGCCCCCAAAATAAGGCGCGGAGGGGAGGGCGGAATTCACTCGGTGCCATTGAAAGGTGATCTGCCGGGTCCGATGGAAATTCCTTCCGGATGTCCGTTTCACCCAAGGTGTCCGGAAAGGTTCAAACCCTGCGACAATGTAATCCCCCGGTTGGAAGAGTATCAAGGGAGGCTTGTATCGTGCCATCTCCGGAATCCGTACTGATTCTCATAATGCACGGATTGCGATAATCAGATATTAGAGTGTCTCAATCTTATTTTTAATTTCCGATCCGGCCCAGTCACGCTCGCCCAGAAACTTTTCTACAATGATGCCGTCCCTGTCTATTATAAACGTGGTGGGGAGGGAGAAGACCTTGTATTTTTTATAGACACTACCGTCACTGTCAAAGACTATCCTGAAGTCATAGTTTTTTTTTGCGACATATTTTTTGACGTCATCAATTGAAATATCGGCGGAAACGGCGATAATCTCGATTCCGTGCGCCGCCATATCATTGTAAAGCCTGTTGAGGGAGGGCATCTCTGCTTTGCACGGCGGACACCATGTTGCCCAGAAATTCAGGATAACAACTTTGCCTTTCAGTGAAGAGAGGCTTAGTTCTCTGCCTTTGAGGTCTTTCAGTGTAAAGTCGGGGGCCTTATTTTTCTCCAGTCCGTCTATTTCAAAGGGCGAGAACCGTCCATTGGATTTGTCGCCTGATGGTGAAGGCCCCATTGCGGTTAACAGGATAAAGCAGATTATCAGTGAAAGTTTTTTCATGACCCCCCGTATGCTTAAATAACGCGATCCATGAAATTAAGATGAATAGGACGCGTTCCCCGCCGTATTTTTTCAGGCGGCGGAATAGCATTTATTTTAATGATAAAACAGGAATTTATCAATCCCGGTCGGAATGAAGGGCCGAAGCTTCAATCCGATCAGGGGCGCGCGCTTTTAATTCTTAATGGATGCCTGTTGCCGCTTCCTTGACAAAGTAGCGTATGGATTGATACCATTACCCATTAATGTATATATAAATGCCTGATAAGAAAGGGTTTACAACTGATCTGCATTGACTAAAGTCTTCTGCGAGTTCTTCCATCTGATACAGTTAGAAAATCAGATATTCCGGTTATCATGATAAGTAACTTTAAAAAAATATTCACACTCTTTTCAAGACGTGAGCGGCGTCAGACTTTCTGGATATTTCTGGGCATTATGGGTATGGGCCTGACTGAAATTACCGGCATCGCCTCAATCACGCCTTTCATGGCGGTTGTATCAAATCCTGACATTATTCATTCCAATAAATACCTGCATCAGATCTATACTATCATGAATTTTACTACCCTGAACCAATTCATGTTTTTCCTTGGTGTTTTGATCATCTTCGTAATTGCCTTTAGTAACGGATATTCAGCATTTGTCATTTGGATACTGACGCGATTTACTTTTTTGAGAGGCTACGCTATTTCCCGGAGGCTGCTCATCAAATACCTCAACCAGCCGTATGTTTTTTTTCTGAACCGGAATACCGCCGAGCTGAGTGAAAATATTCTTATGGAGGTCAACAGGGTAATTACAGGTGTGCTTATACCCAGTATGGATGTGATTACCAGGATAGTTATTACTGTCAGTATACTGGTGATGCTTATTATTGTTGACCCGGTGCTTGCCATATCAGTGGCCTTTGTGCTCGGTGGCTCTTATTCAGCCGTTTTCTGGTTTGTGCGCAAGAAACTGAGCACGATTGGGGAACTTTGCGTAGAGGCGCGATCGCAGTACTTTAAGGCCGCAAGTGAAGCTTTGGGTGGTGTCAAGGATATTAAGCTTTTGGGAAGGGAGTCTGTTTTTATCCGGAGGTTTTCGGTCCCGTCGCGCAGCTTTGCAAAATATGAAGCATCGTATATTACAATTGCCCTGATGCCGAAGTATGCGCTTGAGACGATAGCTTTTGGGGGGATTCTGCTTATTGTTCTGTACCTTATCGGCGTTAAACAGAATCTTGAACACGCGTTACCACTTGTTGCTCTCTATAGTTTCGCTGGCTACAGGCTGATGCCTTCGTTACAGAGGATGTTCAGCGGTCTGGCTATCATCCGGTATAACCTGCCCGCCCTGGATTTGTTGTACGATGATCTTACCAGGCAGGGCGACTACGCAAGCATCGAACTGGAGAGTGATGAACAGGTGGAACCTCTGAGTTTTAATGATAAGATAGCGCTCCGCGATATTGTCTATTACTATCCGAACACCCAGGCGCCTGCCGTCGATAAGCTGAATATCGAGATCAGGTCTAATACGACTGTAGGGTTTGTGGGGATGACGGGGTCCGGGAAAACCACTACGGTTGATATTATCCTGGGGCTTTTGTCGCCTTCGGGTGGGACGTTTGTTGTTGACGGCGTTGAGATTACCAAACATAACGTTCGTAACTGGCAGAGGAATTTAGGCTATGTTCCTCAATCCATTTATCTCACGGATGATGCCGTTAAGCATAACATTGCTTTTGGGGTCGCGGATGATAAAATCGACAATGATGCCGTTGAGCAGGCCGCCCGGATTGCGAACCTGCATGATTTTGTGGAGACCGAGCTGCCGGATAAGTACGAGACGGTTATCGGCGAACGCGGGATCAGGCTGAGCGGAGGCCAGCGCCAGAGGATCGGTATTGCGCGCGCGCTGTACCATAATCCCAAAGTGCTTATCTTCGATGAGGCGACCAGCGCGCTGGACGGAATTACGGAAAATGCCATTATGGATGCGATAAAAAGCTTGTCCGGCAAGAGAACTATTTTAATGATCGCGCACCGCTTAACGACTGTGAAGGAGTGCGATGTAATTTATATGCTTGAGAAGGGAAAGGTAATAGCCCATGGAACGTATTCGGAATTAATGAAATCGAATCCCAAGTTCCGTCAGATGGCCAATGTTTCCCTGCCTGACAGCGTTTGACGGCCATGATGATAATTGAAGGTATCTTTCTTTCGCGGCTCACCTGAAAACCCGTGCAAACATCCGGAAACAGCATTGCCTATCTATCATGCGGTATAGTACAATATACTTATTAAATGAACTTATAAGTTTAAACTATGGGTATCCATAAACTTTTCAAACGAATTATTAGACGCCTGCGCCGCAGGCCGGTTATCTGGGGAAATACCCGGCGATTAAAGCCATTCAGTAATTCTTATGGTTTTGACAGGGGTAAACCGGTAGATCGTTATTATATAGAAAAGTTTCTTCAGGAGCATAGCGCCGACATAAACGGGACATGTCTGGAGATACTCGATTGTAATTATACGAACCGGTTTGGAACCGACAGGGTACAGAGATGTGACGCCCTGGACATTGATGAGAATAATCCAAGGGCCAATATCATATGTGATGTCCAGGATGCCTCTATTGTTCCTGATAATACCTATGACTGCTTCATCTTCACTCAAACGATACAGTATATCCGTTCGCCGGAAAAAGCCGTTAAAGAAGCATTCCGCATGCTTAAACCAGGAGGTGTGCTCCTGACTACCGCGCCATGTTTAAGTAAAATTGATCCTATAGCCGGTGTTGATAATGATTATTGGCGTTTCACTCAAGCCAGCGCCAAAAAAGTTTTTGGTTCTGTATTTGGGGAGGAAAATACCGAGGTTCATATGTATGGTAATCTTCTTTTATGCATCGCCTTTCTGCAGGGATTGGCTCAATGCGATATCAGGCAGAACGAATTCGATTATTATGACCCTGATTTCCCCTTGCTTGTATGCGTTAAAGCAAAAAAGCCTTTATAACCTGTTTCAACCATTAGTTTTCAATGTAAAAAGGAGCTATTCGGTTTTTTGAAAATAATTTACTCAAGGTGGGTTAATGAATAATTTCCTGCATAGGTTTTTACTGAATCATGAGGGTAAAATAAAATATTTCCTGATGTCCATAGGGATTTTATCGATTTTTTCCGGTTTTTTTATCGAATTCTCATGGTTGAAAGAGATAAGAGACGCTTATGCGAACGAATGCAGTCGCTGCCGGATACTTGATATCTCTTTAACAATTTTCACTGTCATCGGTATTGCCGTCATCATGTTTGCGATCAGGTATCTTAAGAAATTATTACACGCTGAAGATAGATTTGACACGATTATTGAATTAACCATCCTGTTCATTCTTGCTCTTTTGTTGATTTCATCCCAGATCAGATATTTTGATAATGATGAATATGAACATCTTCATAATGCATGGTTAATGATAGAAGGCACCTTTCCCCTTATTAGTTCGACCTCGTTCCATACGCCGCTAATTCAATGGTTTATTATCCCATTTATGAAAATCACCGGGGAATCGACAATTATAATCCAGACAATGAGAGTAATGATGTTCCTCGTTTCAACCGCGTCGTTGTGGCTTATATATAAAATAACGGAAGAGTTGTTCCAGTCCAGGACTACCGCTTTGCTGGCTGTGCTGCTGTCGGTAAGTAACCTGGTATGGATAATGGTTACTCCCGAGATCAGACCGGACAATGTAATGATCTTCTTCACATTACTGTCGTTCTGGGTCCTGATCCTGTATTATAAAAACCCAAAGGCCGGATATCTGGTTATTTTCGGGCTGCTCGCTTTACTCGCCGTGCTCGGAAAACAGAATGCGATTGTTTTTTATTTCGCCCTGGGCCTGGTTTTTACTTATGAGGTTTTACTTAAAAATAAGGCCCTGGCCATAAAAACAATTATTGTCGGAATAGTCGTTCTTGTAATCATATTGCAGGTGGATGCCCTGAGGATGTTTTTTGAAGTTAATATACGGAAGCACATCATACCGAACGATATTAAATTTTTCCCGACCGCCGACCTGAGAAAAGTCTGGAAGTTCAGTCCTGCTTTATTTTTCCTGTTCTTTTTCCAGTTGATGTATCCCATGAAGCTTGGGAAGGGATATGAGATTTTTAAGAAGTATTTAATAAGCGTCTCCCTGACGAGCCTTGTTTTTTTGTTCCTGATGAACAGACCATATCTGCAGGAATTTCTGACCATGGCCATATTTATGAGCATATTAGGGGCGAACGTTCTTGCGGACATGAAACGAAAATTAAACTGGAAGCTGGGTTATTTCGTTATTGGCGTGATAATATTGCCGGCTTTGATATATATTCCGAGGACTTCGTTCAGGCATACATTAACGGATGATCTGCGGACGACTAAAGCCATTCTTGAGATGTCGGACAGGGACGATCTTGTCTTCGATTCATACGGCAAGCCGATATTCAGGCATCATCCCATGGAACCTGACTACCTTGTGTATACGCGGTTTTTCATTGAAGATAAGTCCAAATATAAAAAATTCTATGCGGTCAAAAAAAGTGATGTAAAATTTCTGATAAAGGACCACTATTATCCTGATTATCCACTCGAAATGAGAAACTGGTTTGAAGAGAATTTTGTGCAGACAAAAGAAAACCCGAATATTTTTATCCGGATTGACCGGAAAGAATGACAGGCAATTCGCTGGACAATTCGCCGTCTTGACGTAGCCCTGAAGAAGTTTTTTGATTGCGGCGATCCTCAGCAAGGCTTCGCACGAGTGTATTGTGATGAGTGCCGGCACGATTATCTATTAATTTTTAGTTATCGTGGCCGATTGTTCTGCCTAAGCTGCTACGAGAGGAGGGTGCTCCAGTTCGGTGAACTTCTGGTTTCTTCTGTGCTCTCTCTGTTCCCCACCGCCAGCATGTATTCAGTATTCCCATTATGCTTCGGGTGTAGTTCAATCATAACTGGAAACTATTGGGAAAGCTCTGTCTTGTGGCCCGCTACTGCCTCCTGTGAAGATTTTCCGACTGTATAATAATTGACGAGTATATCGTCGGAACGGGTGGAGTTTGCACTGAAGCCGGTTTCGGCCAGGGGAAAATGTCAATAAACTGACATTTTCTTCTTGACTCATGGCGCAGTGTATGTTAATTTGCATTATTAAACGGGGGAAAAAGATTCATTATGGCTTTTTTTGCTGAAACCGAGGCGTATTTTTTAGCCCCCAAAAAGTAAATTCTTATCACTAGCCATAGCTGAAATTTGCAGGATGGTTTAGTAATGTTAAAGAGAGAATAAATGCATGACAGAGCTAAAATAATCGCAAAAACACCGGAGGCAAAGAAATCCGGATCTGTTCAAGTACGAAAGAGTCAGTTTAATAGCACTATTGCTTCACCTACAGACTACATTTTATCCCTTCAGCAAACTATTGGCAATCAGGCAATTCAGGGATTATTCAAATCCGGAGCTATACAGGCAAAGCTTAAAATCGGGCAGCCCAATGACATCTATGAACAGGAAGCTGATCGTGTAGCAGCCCAGGTTATGCGGATGCCTGAGCCTGCAATTCAGCCCACCTGAGCAGCAAAAGGTCCCTCGTGCGGGGAAGAAGAAATGATTCGAACTAAACCTCTATCATGGGAAATTACTCCCCTGGTTCAACGTCAGACTGAAGAAGAGGAAGAAGAATTGCAGATGAAGGGGTTATCAGGCAGTGCTCCAGAAGTCACATCCGGTATTGGATCCCGTTTAAGTTCATCAAGAGAGGCAGGGCAGCCGCTTTCTGACTCCTCCCGCGCATACTTTGAACCGAGGTTCGGCGCAGACTTCAGCGGTGTGCGTGTGCACACTGGCAGTGATGCCGTGCAGATGAACAGAGATTTAAATGCGCAGGCATTTACGCTTGGGAGGGATGTTTATTTTGGGTCAGGGAGATATGGTCCCGGCACATCATCAGGAAAAAGACTACTTGCTCATGAGTTGACACATGTTGTTCAGCAGACCGATACAAAGGCATCAGTGCAACGGCAGCATATTGCCGATACGGGATGGCGATATAAACCACCAGCTTCTGTGAAAAGATCTATTGTCGAAATTCAAGGGGTTGTTGGAACAACCCCAGACGGTATATACGGACCAAATACGCGGGAATTTGTAAAAAAATATCAGACGAAACTGAAAGCAAAAGGCCTTTATTCTAAAGATATCGATGGGAAATGGGGGAAATTTACCGAGGCAGGACACGTAGATTTTGCAACCGGTTCCGAAGCCGAGACTTACAACTGTGCCGGTCTGGCTTTTAAAACATACACATTCCATGGTATGAGTGACACAGAGTCTAAGATGTCAGGAATGACAAAACTTTCCAACTGCTCCGATAAGTGCAAAAAATTTCAGCATAAATTCTGGTATTGGAAATATGACCTTAGCGTTACTGACCTTAACACTGTGACTACAGGTCCAACGCACAAAGATTTTCATATCGTTGGAGGACAAACCGACAATAAGGGAGAAGGACCTAAAGTGGTAGTTTCCAAGAATGGTAGAAGACCAGTCAAAGGACCTGCCTCCCCTGCAAGTTGGCGCCCTAAGACTGCTCTCGCTCGGAGAAACGATCACACAGATGCTATCATGCCACAATATCAGAAAAACAGGACGAATCATGTTGAAACCTGTTATTGCGCTGATAGCTTGCCTTGATTTGTCGGAGATAACTAGATGTCAGGAAAAACCGAGGATAGAGTCATCCGGGATCACAGAGGGAAAACAGTGGCAGTTATGCAAATAAGGGACAGCCTTTTGGATGGCAAGTGCGAATGGTATGACGGAAAAGGCGGACTGATTGCCTGTGGTTTTTTCAAGGATGGAAAACCATGGGCCGGAACTTTTCTAAATTGGACACTTTTCATGCCGGAACAAGATAGAGCACAGCCGTATGACCTTGTAACTCACTGCAAAGATTGGGTGTCGGTATTTGAGGCGAGTTTTGACTCCGAACCTCCTCAATATAGAAAATTAATAGAAGTGCATAGCAATGGGGAGAGAATCTGTGAAGAAAAGGTATAGAAAAGAGGAAGGTCAGGGGAAAGCCTTTGATAAAAGTAGCTGTTTAGAAGCTAAAATAGAGGTTGCTTTGTATTGAACTAAAGTTGAGCCATTCAAGGATTTGCACAGTATACAGGAATAGAATCTACTACTTTAGGACTTTTTGAGGGACCTCTTCAAACCTCTATCGATTGGAGCCGGTTTGGAGAGTAAAAATAGTGATAATTAAAAGAATAATCAGTGGTATGTCTTCATTTTTTTGTATTACAAGGACGTGAAAGTATGGTGAAATTGCATTTGGGGTGTTTAAGGAATTTGAATCAATAGGGGTCTTAAGAATGGCGGAAAGAGGGGTCAAATAAGGAAACAGTACCCTTTTCTTTGGCAATAGAAGTTAATACCGAGGTTATAAATATAATTATGTTAGAAAAAAGGTGAATAATGAACCTCTTTGAAGGACTTATCTTTTATGAAATCGTTCTCCTATGTCTGGGGGTTTTGTTTTTTTTCGTACTGTTGTTTGTACTCATTTACTTTGTTATCAAGAATAGGCCGATAAAAGCGGTTATCCCGTTATTTCTCGTATCTGTCATTATGATCAGTTTCCCGGGTATTCAAAAAATTAAATTTGACAATGGTGTAATCGAAATAGAAAAACTCACACAAGAAGTCGAGCAAAATCCAGGAGACTCAGAGGCTAAAAAAGAGCTTGCAAACAAACTGTCTAAAATCGAGAACCGTCCTGTCTTAAATCCTTTAACGATAAAAAAACTGGAAAAGGCATTCACGGCAATCGGAGACACGAGAAAAGCTACCATATTAAAAGATAAGTTGCGTATCATAAAACCAGTCAGGAGAGAATAAAAGGGTCTGATCCGGGGAGGCTTTGATTAGATGAGTGCGAGAGATAGGATAACCGCTAAAACACCTGAGTCAAAGAAAGAGAATTCAGTTTCCAGAAGCCGGAAGACTGACTTCTTTCAACCTATAAATTCACCAGTTGACCACATCTTGCACCTTCAGCAAACTATCGGCAATCAGGCAAGTCAGGGATTATTCAAATCCGGAGCTATACAGGCAAAGCTTAAAATCGGGCAGCCCAATGATATTTATGAGCAAGAGTTGCAGGTGCAGCCGCTGGAAGAGGAGATGCGGATGAAGGGGGTCCCTGGCGGAAGTCCTGAAGTCTCATCCTGCACACCCGCAGCGGGAATTCCTTCGACAAGCTGCTCAGCCTATATTAGAAACTCTTGGTGGCTCCCTATGG
>VAPF01022428.1_pt1 | contig 34696 bp, 30 predicted proteins | sample 3393931 | NCBI WGS metagenome assembly VAPF01 (sample SAMN08290437, study PRJNA428436) | hydrothermal vent metagenome | isolation source: Deep-sea hydrothermal vent chimney | place: Atlantic Ocean: South-mid Altantic Ridge | depth 2773 m m | reverse complement strand
TGAAGAATATTATGCAACAAATTTGCAGGCTTACTACAACGCCCTTACTGTTGGAGAATCTCACAACTATTACTTTGGTCGGGAGCAGGCAGACATAACCGCCTGGGTTGTTTATTTCTGCGAAGGCATGGCGGATGCGTTTGCTAATGTTCGATTAAAAGCAAGTGAAGCGGCGAAAGGTGAAAAAACAGATCACAGCGCACTATTACGTGAGCTTGACCAAAGGCAGAAACAAGTCTTGAGCTTGTTTACTAAAAGCAAATATATCACCACCCGCGAGATTGCAGAGCTATTAAATATCCACCCACGAACTGCACTTAATTTGTGCAAAAAATGGGTTGAAAGTGAATATATTATTCAGCATGGCGATGCCAATAAGTCACGCAAATACGAACTTACAGATAAATGGCTGGTACTGGTTTAAGGAGTATTACAATGGAGCTTGAGAAAAATAGTCGAGGAGCGCGCATTTTATGGTGGTTTAAGATAGGCTCGTTATGTGAGGGGTTAGAGTTGAAGATAATTGAAATGTCAGGAATTTAGAAAATGAAAACTGGTCGAAATGATCCTTGCCCTTGCGGTAGTGGGAAAAAATATAAACATTGTTGCCTATCTGTAGCGTGCGCAGTAAATGATGAATTAAGTGATTTGTTGTCAGAACAAGAATTTGACTCAATAGAAGAAATGCAGGCAGCATCTGATACCTTTATGGCAAAACAAAATCAGAAAGCACAAGATGATTTTCTTGGGCTGTCTTCTGAGCAAGTTTATCGAATGCTTAATTTTGCCTATGACACGCCTGAGCTTTTTCAGTTTGCTGAGCAACTATCCATAGAGCCAGATGCCCCCGTTTTGATGTTAATGCAGGGTATTATTTCAGCTATCGATGAAAAAGGCTTGCAAGCAACAAAAGTTAAAGGCTCTCTACCTCAAAAACTCTGTAGAGAAATATGGAGCGATTACAGTCAATTATATGCGGATGATACTTTCGCTTCCTTTCACAAGGTGAATAAAGAAGGTGATTTTTTTGAATTGCATGTGGCGCGTATTGTACTTGAGTTGGCAGGCTTCCTTCGTAAAGCCAAAGGACGTTTCTATTTGACTAAAAAATATCAAAAAATTGCAAGCAAGTCAGGTTTAAAAGGACTTTACCCCATTATTTTTAAAACTTATTGTCGTGAGTTTAATTGGGGCTACTGGGATCACTACAGTGATGTTCCATTTATACAGCAATCGTTTTTGTTTACCCTGTATTTGTTGAAACAGCATGGTGAAAAAATGACGTTTACTTCTGTCTACGAAGATGATTTTTTACGCGCTTTCCCTATGGTGGTTGATGAAATGGAAGGCTCATCATATTCCACTCCAGAAGAAGATTTGCGCCGTTGTTATTACTCAAGGGCATGTAAGCGCTTTTTAGTATTCCTGGGATTGGCGGAGCTAGAAGTCATTAAAAACGATAAACACTATGACCATAAATACAAGATCAAAAAAACACCACTTTTTGATGCTGTGGTACATTTTAATCTAATCGATCCAAAAATCGGTAAGAGAATTCATTCAAGCGTTCGCAGCGATCATTTGCACTGAGCGGGTTAAATAGTGCAATAAGTTTAACAATAACTGTGCATGCATACTTAGAGTGTGCAAAAACACAGATATTTGCATATTCCGGTGAAGTTGAACCGGAGCCAGAATTTGCCAGCTTTGGCAAGCTGGTTGATGTTAGAAGATATTCGCGATTGCCCGAACATGGCGAGCAGTTTTGCCAGCTCTTTTTGGTCTTTGACCGGCTTTTTACCGCGCGTGCGGTTTTTGGGGATTTCGTCACCAAAGATCAGCCACCTTATATATGCACCGAGCGGACGATCACCCGCTGCCAGCTCCAGGGTCTTACGCTCATCCTCGGTAAAACGCATACAAAAAAGGCGAGGGGTAGCTATATTTTTGATCGGGGGAAGGTTTTTTAGACATTTTTCTGCCTCCCTGTTGGTGGAAGGTCAGAAATGCTGGTATAATCCGCAGCCTTCGAAGCGCGAACTCCCTCTACAACAGATAGTAACGCAGCTTTTGTAGCAGTTTTGGTGCGACATCATAGGCAGTGACCAGCGCTAGATAGCATTGGCAACTTGCGCCCGCTACCATTGTTATTTTCCTGGTAGCACAATGATGAATGCGGTGTCACGTACATGTAGTATGAGGTACGTCAGGAATTTTGGAAAAGGCTCCGTTTACGGGGCCTTTTTGTTAGTGGTGAAGAAATGATGGTTTTTTACCACACAGATATATAACCGTATCCTTGATACGGGATTTGATATGGCACGAGATTTATCTAATTTATGGTCACTGTTTGAACCCGTAGTGAGTGGTATGGGTTATGAGCTGATTGAAATTGAGCACTTCCCAAACCCGAAACATGGGGTTCTGCGATTGTATATAGACGCACAGGCTGGCGTTACTATTGAAGATTGTTCGTCGGTTAGTCGGCAAATTAGTGCCCTGATTGATGTTGAAGATCCGGTCAGAGGACAGTTTACCCTGGAAGTTTCATCCCCTGGTGTGGATAGGCCGCTAAAACGACTGAAGGACTTTCAACGCTTTATCGGCGAAATGGTCAAAATAAAAACATCCATGCCACTTGAAGGGCAGCGGAATTTTAAAGGCAGGTTACTTGGTGCGGACGATCTGTCTGTGGTAATAGAAACAGAGACTGAAGAATTGACTCTGCCAATGGCAGCAATTGATAAGGCAAGATTGGTTCCACAGTTTTAATTGATATCATGTGCACGCTAATTGAATGATTTTTAGTGATATATTTATAACTAAAGTTAACTATGATGAAGAATAAATATCCTGAGGCTATAACAATATGAACAAGGAAATCCTCTATGTTGTTGATGCTGTTTCTAATGAAAAGAGTGTTGATAAAGAAGTTATTTTTGGCGCAATAGAAGTAGCGCTGGCAACCGCTACACGCAAGAAACGTGGACAGGACATTGAAGTGCGGGTGGATATTGACCGTGATACTGGTGAATATGAAACCTTCCGTCGCTGGTTGGTGTTAGAGGAAGATGTACCAATGGAAAATCCACTGGGTGAAACCACACTGGATGCAGCGCGCCTGGATGATCCGGATATCCAGCCTGGTGATTACACTGAAGAACAGATTGAGTCGGTTGAATTTGGTCGTATTGCGGCACAGACTGCGAAGCAGGTTATCGTGCAAAAAGTACGGGAAGCGGAACGTGAACGTATTGTTGAAGCTTACCGGGGGCGTGAAGGTGAGCTGGTGATGGGCACGGTAAAACGTGTTGAACGGGGAAATGTTTATCTTGATCTGGGTAATGGTGTCGAAGGTTTTATTCCGCGCGAGGCGATGATTCCACGCGAGGCGGTACGTCCCGGCGATCGTCTGCGTGGATACCTGAAGGAAGTACGATCCGAAACCCGTGGTCCGCAACTGTTTATCAGCCGTACCGCCCCGGAATTTCTGGTTGAACTGTTCAAGCTTGAAGTGCCTGAGGTGGATCAGGGTCTGATTGAGATCCTCAGTGGTGCGCGTGACCCTGGTTCACGCGCTAAAATTTCTGTGCGGGCACTGGATGCCCGGATTGACCCAGTGGGAGCCTGTGTCGGCATGCGTGGCTCACGTGTGCAGTCGGTATCAAATGAAATAGGTGGCGAGCGTGTGGATATTATCCTGTGGAATGAGGACTCGGCACAGTTTGTCATTAACGCTATGTCTCCGGCTGAAGTGCTGTCGCTGGTGGTAGATGAAGACGCTCATAGCATGAACATTGCAGTGGATGAAGAAAAACTTGCGATGGCCATTGGTCGCGGTGGTCAGAATATTCGCCTTGCCAGTGAGTTAACCGGCTGGGAGTTAAATGTTATGACGGAGCAGGAAGCAGAATCGAAGACGGCGGAGGAGGGCGCTCGGTATCTACAGGTGTTTACCGAACATCTGGATGTGGACGCTCAAGTCGCTGAGATTCTGGTTGCAGAAGGTTTTACTACGATTGAAGAAGTGGCTTATGTGCCCGAGGCCGAGCTGCTGGATATTGATGAATTTGATGGAGATATTGTTGCCGAATTGCGCAGCCGCGCCAGTGATTACCTGTTAACTCAGGCTATCATGACAGAAGAAGTATTAGAAAATAACAAGCCTGAAGCAGATTTACTCGCAATGGAAGAGGTGGACGAGGAACTGGCAAATGCACTGGCAGTAAAACAGGTATGTACAATGGAAGACCTGGCGGAACTGGCCGTTGATGAACTGATGGAAATTTATAGTATGGATGAGGAACGTGCCGCAGCACTGATTATGGCAGCACGTGCCCCCTGGTTTGAGACTGAAGAACAATAGAAGTGGGATCGATTGAATGGCTGAAGTAACAGTAAAACAACTTGCAAATGTCGTCGGCACACCGGTCGAACGTTTGCTTGAGCAGATAAAAGATGCCGGGTTATCTATTGATGCCCCTGATGCACTGGTTTCTGATAAAGACAAGGGGCAACTACTAACGTATTTACGCGGTCTGCATGGTAAGGGTGGTGAAGGCGAAACCCGCTCCCGCAAAATTGTATTAAAACGAAAATCCGTTAGTGAAGTAAAGCTCAACAGCAGTAGTAGTCAGGGTAAGACGGTGGCAGTTGAGGTGCGACGCAAGCGTTCAGTTTCCCGTCCGGCACCGAAAGAGGAAGATACTGATGTTGCGGTAGAGGTGACAGAGCAACCGGTAGAGTTAACCGATCTGGAAAAATTACGCGCAGATCAGGCACGGCGTGAGGCAGAGCGTGAGGCAGAGCGTGAACGTAAACGTAAACGAACCGAAGAACGTGAGAGCGTTGAACGTGAAGAACGCGAACGTCAGGAAAAACTGAAGGTGGAGACGCAGACAACCGCTGAGGTGACGGACACAACAGCAAAACCACGCAAGAAATCCAAAGCGGATGCGTTAACGAATAAAACGGCGGTGACTCCGGATGCGCTTCAGGCCGAAGAAACCCGGCGGCAGAAAACTCCGTCGAAAAAAGCCAAAGCTGATGCCTCACAGCGCCATGATAAAGGGCAGACTTTATATGGACGTAAGGAGTTGCATGTTTCCGCATCAGATCGTCGAAAAAAGAGAAAAGGCAAACAGTCACGGTCCTCTTCGATTGTTGCAGATGCCAAACATGGTTTCGAACGGCCGGTGGCTCCTATTGTGCATGACGTGGTGATACCCGAAACCATTACGGTGGATGAGCTGGCAAAACGCATGTCCATGAAAGCGGCTGAGCTTATTATGCAACTGATGAAAATGGGCGTAATGGCAACAATCAACCAGATTATTGATCAGGATACCGCCGTACTGGTAGTAGAGGAACTGGGGCATAATGTAATCTCCGTTAGTGAAGATGATTATGAAAAAACCATGCTGGCGCGTGGTGTATCCGATTATGAGGAGAAGACCCGACCACCCGTTGTAACCATTATGGGGCATGTTGACCACGGCAAAACATCGCTGCTCGATTATATTCGCAAATCTAAAATCGCCTCAGGAGAAGCCGGCGGTATCACTCAGCATATTGGTGCCTATCATGTTGAAGTAGAAAAGGGAATGATTACCTTTCTTGATACGCCAGGACATGCCGCATTTACCAGTATGCGTGAGCGCGGCGCTAATGCAACCGATATTGTCATTATTGTTGTTGCCGCCGATGACGGCGTAATGCCACAGACGATTGAAGCCGTGCAACATGCGAAGGCCGCCGACGTTCCGATTGTTATCGCAGTGAATAAAATGGATAAAGAAGGCGCCGATCCTGATCGAATAAAAAACGAGCTGGGTAGCTACAACATTATCCCTGAAGAATGGGGTGGTGAGAATATTTTTGTTAATGTTTCCGCTCATACCGGTCAGGGCATTGATGAATTGCTGGATGCTATTTTACTGCAGGCTGAACTGCTTGAACTCAAGGCTGCCGATCAGGGGCCAGCAAAAGGTGTTGTACTGGAAGCTTCGCTGGATAAGGGTCGAGGCGTTACCTCAACGGTTCTGGTTCAGGAAGGCACACTGCGAAAAGGTGACATTATGCTTGCCGGCGAAGATTTTGGCCGGGTACGTGCTATGTTTGATGAGTTCGGTAACACGGTTGAATCTGCCGGCCCTTCCATGCCGGTTGCGGTAATTGGCTTATCCAGTACGCCTAATGCCGGTGATGAAATGCTGGTGCTGGAAGATGAGCGTACGGCACGTGAAGTTTCTGCCAGGCGTCAGGAAAAAGCCCGTAATGTGCGTCTTGCTGCACAACGGGCAAACAAGCTTGATTCCCTGTTTGACCAGATGGCGGCGGGTGAAGTCAAGAAGCTGAATGTTCTGCTTAAAGCTGATGTGCAGGGAACTTTGCACGCAATCAGTGACTCGTTGCAAAAACTGGCTGTAGATAATGATGAAGTAGATGTTCGTATTGTCGCAGCCGGTGTGGGTGGTATTAATGAAACCGATATCAGCCTGGCCGCTGCGTCGAGCGCTATTGTTATCGGTTTTAATGTACGTGCTGATGCTTCCGCTCGGCGGGTCGCCGCTGAACGTGGTGTTGAACTGAATTATTACAGTGTCATTTATGAATTAATTGATGAAGTTACCAAAGCACTGACCGGTATGCTTAAAGCAGAATACCGGGAACAGATTATTGGTATGGCAACCGTACAGGAAGTGTTTACATCGCCAGCATTTGGTCAGGTCGCCGGATCACTGGTTACTGAGGGCGTGGTACGTAAAGATGCACCGATCCGGGTGTTACGTGACAACGTAGTGATTTTTGAGGGTGAGCTTGAATCTTTGCGCCGCTTTAAAGATAACGTGAAAGAAGTAATCAGTGGTACAGAATGTGGCATTGCAGTGAAAAACTACGATGTAAAAGTGGGTGATCAGATTGAAGTATTTGAAAAAGTTGAGATTGAGCGCAAGCTGTAACGCTTTGGCAAACGCAGGAACAGAACTGAAGCATGCCTAGAGAGTTTTCACGTAGTCAGCGTATGGCAGAACAACTCCGCCGGGATCTCGCTGAAATTGTCCGTGCAGAAATCAAGGATCCGCGTCTGGGTTTTTTGTCATTCACCGAGGTAAAAGTCAGTCGTGACCTGAGTCATGCGCTGGTGTATTGCTCGGTGCTTGATGTGCAGGAGCAGGAAGAAAGCCTGAAAACGCTGAATCGAGCCAGTGGCTATATTCGTAAACTTATTGCCGGTCGCATCCATGCGCGTATTGTTCCGACACTTAAATTTGTTCTGGACGATAGCATGCAACGCGGGGCACAAATGGATGAGCTGATTCGTCAGGCTATTGATAGTGATAAACAACATGCGCAGCCAGAGGACACAGAACATGTGATATCGGCTAATGCACAGACCCAAACAGAAAAATAACCAGTTTGAGAGTATTTCGTGGCGAAGAGAAAAAATAGAGGCCGTGCTGTTAACGGCGTATTACTTTTTGATAAACCATCGGGTGGTAGTTCCAATCAGATGCTGCAAAAGGTGAAACGTTTATATGGTGCTGCCAAGGCGGGACATACCGGTAGTCTGGACCCCCTTGCAACAGGAATGTTACCTATCTGTTTTGGTGAGGCAACAAAAATCTCTGCATTTTTGCTGGATGCTGATAAGCGTTATCAGCTACGTTGTCAACTTGGGGTGAAAACCTCTACCGGTGATGCAGAGGGTGATGTTACTTGTAGATGGGATGCCTCACCGGTACAGGCGGCAGATGTTGAAGCGGTTCTGCCTGCATTTATCGGTGAAATTGAACAGATACCACCGATGTATTCCGCACTGAAACATAATGGTGAGCGGTTATATAAACTGGCTCGTCAGGGTATCGAGGTTGAACGAAAACCGCGCAGGATCACTATTTATGAAATCCAATTTCTTGGCCTGTGCGATGAAATTCTGGAGCTGGACGTGACCTGCTCCAAGGGCACTTATGTGCGTACTCTGGTTGAAGACATCGCTGCCAGGCTGAATACAGGCGCACATATCGTATCGCTAAGGCGTTTACGGGTGGGGCCGTACTCAGGGGATATGGTAACACTGGAACATCTGGAACAACTGGCACAGCAGGGTACAGAAGCGCTGGATCAGTGTTTATTACCCATTGATAGTGGTGTTGCCGACTGGCCGGATATTCAACTGGGCAGCGATGCGGCTTTTTATGTTCGTCAGGGGCAGCCGGTTCTGGTGCCTCATGCACCAACCGAAGGCTGGGTTAGAATGTATGAACATAGCCGGTTTCTTGGCGTAGGAGAAATTCAGGATGACGGACTGGTTGCCCCCCGGCGGGTGATTCAGGGGCATGTCTGATTCGAGCGTTCCTGAATAAAACAGAATAAATCAGCCAATCAGCAATCAATGCTTTTTTGTCGCCGTAATAAGTGATAAAATCGCGAACCTTTTATTTTCAAAGATAGAGATTTTGGAGTTTACATGGCATTATCGACCGCAGAAAAAGTGGATGTAATAGGCAAATACAGCCGCAAAGAGGGTGACACAGGTTCACCGGAAGTACAGGTTGCACTATTAACTACACGTATTGTACAACTGACCGAGCATTTTAAAGAGCATAAACACGACCATCATTCACGTCGTGGACTGTTGCACATGGTAAATCAGCGTCGTAAATTACTGGATTACCTTAAAGGTAAAAATATAGCAAGCTATAAGATTTTAATCAGTAGCCTGGGTCTGCGCCGCTAGGAACCTGTCCGCTCTGGTTGTTTGTCGGACAGAAGCTGAATATAGTAATGATACTGATTTTATGCTTATAATAAAGTAAGTTAACGCGCAATAGTGAACCTGCTAAATTTTTGGTCCGGGTTAACTGGTGCATTTATAATAACCCCTGATATTTTTAACTTTTAATTTTTAAATATCAATATTCGGGCAATATTCGGGAAGTAGAACAGTGATACCAACAGCAATCAAAAAGACATTTCAGTATGGCAATATACCTGTAACACTGGAAACGGGTGAAATTGCTCGTCAGGCAAGCGGTGCCGTAAAAATCAGCATGGGTGATACCGTGGTTTTTGTAAGCGCAGTGGTGATTAAGCAGGCTAATGAACGCGGCGATTTCTTTCCCATGACGGTAAATTATCAGGAACGAACCTATGCAGCGGGTAAAATTCCCGGTGGTTTCTTCCGTCGTGAAGGCCGTCCGAGTGAAGCGGAAACACTAACTAGTCGCCTGATTGATCGTCCTATTCGACCTCTATTTCCCAAAGGTTTTTATCACGACACGCAGATAGTCGCTACCGTTGTTTCTATCAGCGATGATATCGATTCAGAAATCCCGGCCATTATTGGCGCCTCAGCGGCTTTATCCATTGCTGGCGTACCGTTCAAAGGACCATTAGGTGCGGCACGGGTCGGTTATAAAGACGGTGAATACCTGTTAAATCCAAATAAAGAGGCGTTGGAAACATCGGCTCTGGATCTGGTGGTTGCCGGCACAGAAAAAGCCGTATTAATGGTTGAATCAGAAGCAAAAATACTGTCTGAGGAAATTATGCTCGGTGCAGTAATGTTCGGCCATGAACAGATGCAGGTAGTGGTTAAGGCAGTTAATGAATTTGCAGAAGAAGTCGGTACTCCTTCGTGGAACTGGCAGGCACCGGAGGCAGATGAAGGCCTGTATGAAAAAGTAGTTGATGTTTCTACCGATGCATTAACGGCTGCCTATCAGATTGCCGATAAACTTGATCGTCAGGATGCGGTAAAAGCGGCTAAGGATGCAGTAGTCAATGCTCTGGCCTCTGATGAAGAAGCTGGCTGGAATGCGGCAGATGTAGAAACTGCTTTTGGTAAACTTGAAAAACACATTGTGCGTAGCCGAATTATTGCCGGTGAAAAGCGTATTGATGGTCGTAGCAATGATGAAGTTCGTCCTATTACGGTTCGTACCGGTGTGTTACCACGCACTCATGGTTCAGCATTGTTTACACGTGGAGAGACTCAGGCACTGGTTGTTACCACTTTAGGTACCGCGCGTGATGCACAGATCATTGATGCCTTAAGTGGCACCTATCGTGAAAACTTTATGCTGCATTACAATTTCCCACCATACTGTGTTGGTGAAACCGGTATGGTCGGTTCACCCAAACGTCGTGAGATCGGTCATGGGCGACTGGCAAAACGTGGTGTGCTGGGTGTGATGCCTAAAGATGATGAATTTCCCTATACCATTCGGGTGGTATCTGAGATTACAGAATCAAACGGTTCCAGCTCTATGGCATCTGTTTGTGGTACCAGCCTGTCACTGATGGCCGCAGGGGTGCCGATTAAGGCACCTGTTTCCGGTATCGCAATGGGGTTGATAAAAGAAGACGATGGTTTTGCTGTACTGTCCGATATTCTAGGTGATGAAGATCATCTTGGTGATATGGATTTCAAAGTAGCCGGTCCGGCAGATGGTATCTGTGCCCTGCAGATGGATATCAAGATTGATGGTATTACCCGTGAGATCATGGAAAAAGCTCTGGCGCAGGCAAAACAGGGTCGTTTATATATTCTCGGCGAAATGAACAAGGTTATTTCTGAAGTGAATCCTGAAATGTCTGAATATGCGCCACGTTATCTGGATATCAAAATTAATCCGGAAAAAATCCGTGATGTTATCGGTAAAGGTGGCAGTGTTATTCGCGGGTTGACGGAAGAAACCGGTGCAACCATTGATATTGATGATGAGGGAAATATAAAAATTTCCTCCAATGATCTTGCGGCAGCAGAAGAAGCCAAGCGCCGTATAGAACAAATTACCTCCGATGCAGAAGTTGGTGTTGTTTACGATGGTACGGTTAAGAAGATTATGGACTTTGGTGCTTTTGTTGAAATTCTACCAGGTAAAGACGGTCTCGTGCATATTTCACAGATCTGTGATGAACGGGTGGAGAATGTTAGTGATAAATTGTCCGAAGGTGACGTAGTGAAAGTGAAAGTACTGGAAATTGACCGTCAGGGTCGTATTCGATTAAGCATGAAAGAAGTCGATTCTGTTGTTGCCTGATTTGCTATGGATGGACGGATTACATTCATTCTGGTGCGAATGGATTGATATGACCTGATTAGCAGCGTATGTTGTAATAAAAAAGGAGCAATGGCTCCTTTTTTATTATTTGTCATTTGCTGTGGAGAGTAGTGCGCATGGTCTGAATTATTTTTACTTAATAAGTGACCAGATGATATCACAGGTAAAAATTTGAACTACAATTGTTAACAACTTAAAATCGCATCAACTGTACAACAATAATTACCTTCCGGGGGATGTTATGAGAATAACAACAAAAACAATTCGAACTGCCGTCATCACTAATTTACTCATTGCTGGGCTAGCGGCCTGCTCCACTACGCCAGCACCCTGGGCACAGACGAATGATTCACCCTGGTCAGCGAAACATGAAGCTGAAAACAGTAGTGTTCCGTCCGATACGGTTGTTACCGATACCACACTCGATGATCATGTGTTGCTGTCAGAGCCGGAAGCTGTCACTCCTGTTGCGCCTGCTGCGATGGAGAAATCTAATACTACGACAGCGGGCGCAGCTACAACTAATACAACGGCGACTAATACTGCTGCGGCACCTGCGTCTGCCATCGCTGCACCAGTACCCGTTGCTACAGTAGAAAAAATGACACCGGAACAAAAAATTCTGGCTATGTCGGTTAACAGCTATGCGGTGCAGGTTTACGCCAGTAATACGATAACAAGTATGAATAAGTTTAAAACGGACAAAAGTCTGGGCGAGTTAACAACGGTTAAAACAGATCGTAATGGACATACTGTTTATGTACTGGTCGATTTACAGCCTGACCGTGCAAGTGCCAGACAGGCAGCCAGATATCTTGAGAAGAAAACAGGCACAAAACCCTGGATACGGTCAGTAGCCGGGCTGCAAAAAATTATTGTTACGAAGTAAACTGCTTTCAGAGTAAATGAAAAAGGCCGTTATACCGGCCTTTTTTTGTTTAGAATAAACATTACCCCGCTGATTTGTTGTAGTATCCGTAAACCTTTTACAACAGTAGAATTATGGATACTATCATACTGAAACAGTCCGTGGTTTCAGCTATACGCATTTTGAGTCTGGTGCTGGTTTTCTCGCTTATTAGTGGTTGTGGCCAGCTCATATCCAACGCAAAGCAGGATTTTGCAGATAACCTGTCACAGACTATACTGTCCTCTGATGACCCGGAAACAGTGAATAAGGCATTACCAGCCTACCTGCTACTGGTTAGTAGTATGATACGCAGCGAACCGGATAATGTTGATTTACTGGATACAGGCGCGAAGCTTTATGGTGCTTATGCATCGGTCTTTGTTGAACCTGGTAATAGTAAAAAGGCATTAGCCAGACATGCTTTTGACTATGCCAGTAGAGGGATGTGTCTGCGTTACCCCCCTTCCTGTCATGTGCAGAATCTGTCATTTGATGAATACAAACATTTTTTGAAAAAATTTGATGCCTCACAGGTTAGGTCATTGTTTTTATTCGCCAGTACCTGGGCGGGTGTTATTGAAGCAGACAGTGGTAACTGGAATAAAATAGCCGAATTGCCTCGAGTGAAAGCGAGTATACAGCGTGTGCTTGAACTGGATGGAGATATAGATGATGGTAACGCCCATGTCTATATGGCAGTGCTGGATACCTTATTACCACCGGCTTTGGGTGGAAAACCTGCTCAGGCAAAAAAATATTTTGAGCAGGCAATTGCTATCTCTCATGGCAGGAATCTGATGGCAAAAGTATTGTATGCAGAAAAATATGCCCGTCTTCTGTTTAAGCGGAAATTACATGATCGTCTGCTTAATGAAGTCGTGGCAGCAAAAATCAAAAATAACGATAATCGCCTGATCAATACACTGGCAAAACAAAAAGCAGTAGAATTGCTGAAAACGGCCAATGATTATTTTTAATCTTGCTGTAATGTCATGATAAGAATACCCCATCTGCTTGCGGCCGATAGTTTATTATAAACTCTGATTTACGACTTAATCAGAGATTCCTCGGACAGGTTCCTAGCTAGAGAATGAGTAGAAATAATGAATATGAATAAAAAAATGACGACCTCTATTACAGGGCTGTTGACGTTGTTAATGTTAACTCTGTTTTCTCCTGTTTCATCAGCAACTACATTTAAGATAGCGACGATCTCTCCCGATGGTACCTACTGGATGAAGCAGATGCGTGCGGGTGCAAAAGAAATTAGAGAGAAAACCCAGGGTAGAGTAAAATTTAAATTTTACCCCGGCGGGGTTATGGGAAATGATGATAGTGTTATGCGCAAGATTCGTATTCATCAGTTGCAGGGTAGCGCGGTAACAAACGGTACCCTGGAAAAAATCAATAAAGATGTAACTATTTATGGTCTGCCATTTGTATTCAGCTCACTGAAAGAATCCGAAAAAGTAAGGGCTAAAACAGATCACCTGTTATTACAGGGGCTGGAGAAACATGGTTTTGTCAGTTTTGGTATCGCTACAGGTGGTTTCACCTATATGATGTCAAAGTATCCGATAGACAGCATAAAAACCCTGAAAACATTAAAACCCTGGGTGCCGGAAGGAAATGAGGTTGGTTATGATGTTTATGAACAGGCCGGGATTTCACCAGTCAGTCTGCCGTTATCTGATGTACTGACTGGCTTACAGACAAAGTTGATTGATACCATTATTACTTCTCCGATTGGTGCGCTGGCATTACAATGGCATACCGGAATTAAATATGTGGTTGACTTACCTTTAACTTATCTGATTGCGGCAATGATTATTGATAAAAAATCATTTGATCGTCTGAGTGAAGCGGATCAGGCAACGGTGCGTGAGGTTATGGGAAACGTATATAAACGTATTGACAAACATAATGTGCGTGACAGTATTAATGCGCGACAGGCATTAAAAAATCAGGGCATAAAATTTATTTCACTATCAAAAGATCAACTTAAAAAATGGGATGAAATTGGTGAAAAAGTCAGACAGGAAATGTATCAGAAACACCATTTCAATAAAGCATTATATGAAAAAATTATGGCACATTGAGAGTCGATTTTCTATGGGTAATGCCGGTTTTCTCCTGTTAAAAATATAGAGAATCGCTGATTAATTCATGAACTCGTATCTTACGCCTGAAATGTCCAGCTTCTGCGTTGCAAATCTTCGCAATAGCCAGCTATTATTACCTGCGATTTGTGTCTTGAATCTGAACATTTTAGATCGCAATCTACTTCGTCCAGAATTAATCAGAGATCCCATAGATGAAATTTATTCGAATAATAAATAAGTTTGAGGATAGTCTGCTGGTACTTATTCTGTCTTCAATGATTATTCTCGCTGTATTACAAATTGCCTTCCGAAATTTTTTCGGTGAGGGCATCGAATGGATTGACCCCTTGCTCCGTGTACTTGTTTTATGGATTGCAATGGTTGGCGCAATGGTCGCTGCGCGTACAGACAACCATATTCGTATTGATATTTTTTCCCGCTATTTTCCAGTTAGATATGCACCCCTGCTACAGCGTCTGGTCTATGTGATAACGGCCGCCATCTGTCTGTTAATTGCCTGGCATGGTACACGTTTTGTTTACAGCGAATACGAATACCATGACATTGCTTTTGCGAATATACCAAGCTGGTTAACGGCATCTATTATCCCCATTGGGTTTTTTCTTATTGCGTTACGTTATATATTGTTATTTTTCTTCCCGGTTAACACTGAACATCAACCTGCTCGCTCATGATCTCCTTCATTATTATCGCTCTGCTGGTAATACTGGGTGCCCCTTTATTTATTATTATCGCCAGCAGTGCGCTTATCGGTTTTCATAGTGAAGGGATTGATCTATCCGTCATTGCAATTGAAATCTATCGTATTGTTGATACACCAATATTACTTGCTATTCCATTATTTACTCTGGCAGGCTATGTGCTTGGTGAAAGTCAGGCATCTGCCCGTCTGGTACGTATAACAAATGCTTTACTTGGCTGGCTTCCCGGCGGGCTGGCCATTGTTTCCCTGTTTGCCTGCGCTTTTTTTACTGCACTTACCGGTGCTTCTGGTGCGACAATTATCGCACTGGGTGCGATTCTTTATCCGGCAATGAAACAGGCCGGTTATGCTGAGCGATTTAATCTGGGATTAATTACATCATCCGGTAGCCTGGGTTTGTTGTTTCCACCCTCTATTGCGCTGATTCTTTATGGCGTGATTGCGCAACAGATGAATCTCGGTACTCCGGTGTCGATTGATGATTTATTTCTTGCTGGCCTACTTCCTGGGCTGGTGATGCTGATTCTGCTGGTTGCCTGGAGTGTCTACCGTAGCATTCACGATGATATACCAACCAGCCGGTTTAATCTTCGTGAACTATTTGCCGCGTTGCGTGAGTCTATCTGGGAAATTCCATTACCGGTATTTTTAATTGGCGGTATTTATGGTGGCTATTTTGCTGTCTCGGAAGCGGCAGCCGTTGCAGTATTATATGTGCTTGTTGTTGAAGTATTTATTCTCCGCGAGGTACCCTTAATAAAACTACCATCCATTATGCGTGAGTCAATGGTGCTTGTTGGTGGTGTATTGATTATTCTGGCGGTATCTCTGGCCTCAACCAATTATCTGATTGATGCAGAAGTCCCTAACAAATTATTTGCCTTTGTACGCAGTCATGTGGATAGTAAAATGACCTTTTTGATGCTGCTCAATATCTTTCTATTGCTGCTGGGGATGATACTGGATATATTTTCCGCTCTGGTTATTATTGTGCCGTTAATGTTGCCAATTGCCGTTGGGTATGGTATTAATCCAATACACTTCGGTATTATTTTTCTGGCTAATATGCAGATTGGTTATTTTACTCCGCCAGTGGGAATGAATCTGTTTATTGCCAGTTACCGGTTTAATAAACCGGTTACCGAGCTTTACATGGCAAGTCTGCCATATATGGTTATACTCTTTATTGCGGTACTAATCATTACCTACTGGCCGGCATTAAGCCTAATGCTCATTAAGTAGTCTGTGCTGCTAAATAGCGATGGTCTCCATCGAGAGGATTGATTCTAATGGCAATAAGTCTTTCACGTACAAGTGTTAAAAAATATACAGGTGATGGTATGGCAAGTGAACATTTTGAAATAACCTCTGATAATGCCGAAATTCGTCGTCTTTTTCAGGAACTTGAGCATATTATCAAGGTGATAAACAGTGAGAAAATTTCTGAAATAGTCGGTGATGTCTCAAAAGATTCTTTTGTTAATGTTGCTACGACCGTGGCAAGATTGCGTGCAAAGTATCTGCACAAGATAATAGAATTGCAAAGTACCGATGATATCAGTGCTAAGGATATTTCAATTTTACGCGGCCTACGGACTATGTATGAAGAAGCAATAGAAGGATTTGTCGCTATGCAACATGCGCTTAACCGTGGTTATCTTACGCTGTCTGACGAATAAGCCCAGGACAGCTTCCCTCGTACATCCAATAAATAAAACGGTATAAATGGCAACAACTGAGGCAAAACGGCAGCAATCACCCTACGTAGGGATTTGCCGAAAACTGGGGTTGAAAAAGGCGCTTCCCTATATGGAAAACTGGTCTGCAGCGGCTGACTTTATTTCTATGCTTATTGATTATTGTCTGGCTGAAAAACCTGCAACGATTCTTGAGTGTAGTAGTGGTTTAACAACCCTGGTGCTTGCCCGTTGCTGCGCAATCAACGGTTGCGGGCATGTTTATAGCCTGGAAAACGGTGAAGACTATGCAGCTAAAACACAATCGGAGCTTGAAAAGTTGAGTCTTGCAGAACATGCCACGGTACTGCATGCTCCATTAGTAAAATCGGTTACCGGTAGTAATTTATATCAATGGTATGATCAAAAAAAGCTGGCAGTTTTAACAGAATCTGTTGATATGCTGGTCATTGACGGGCCGCCCGGCTTTATTCAACCACAATCCCGTTATCCTGCTCTGCCATTATTGCAATCAATATTGTCTGATGACGTGGTTGTTTTTCTTGATGATGCTGCGCGTGAAGATGAAAAACAACTGGTAATACGCTGGTTACAGCAGTTTCCTTCCTTTCTGTATTTATATTATAAAACACAACGCGGCTGTGCCGTTCTCAGTTTATGAGACATTGTATCGGGTATGCAGAGTTTTCAGGGCAGATTTTAAATCACCGCCTGCATGAATTCTTTCCCAGAAGAGCTGGAAATCGTGGTCTATATTTTTCAGTGATATAGTCATTGTGCTGGTTTTATCTTTCAGAAAGCAGTTGATATTTGCTTCAACAGTAAGCAGATAATCTGCTGCAATCTTCTGCTGAGACAGAGAATTATCGTCCAACATTAGTACCCCTTCACGATAAGCCTTCATAATACCAAAATTACTGCGTTTTACAAAACTTGCTGTGGTCTTTTCTATGTCCCGCTTTAGGTGAACATAAAAAGCATTATTACCGTAAACCCGATCAAGCCGACCCAGTATCCACGACAGGCGATTATCCGCCTCTATGTGTTGTTTTGAATAGTTGAGACGTTCAACACCAGTGTAATGAATTCTTGATTCATGTGCCGCACTATAATTATCTATATACTGACAGGCCTTGATAAAAGTTGTTGAACCGCAACGTCCGGTATTTAATATAAATATATTCATCAGAGCTTTTGTAATATGCAGGACCAGCTTTCCCTGTCGGTAGTGTAATTGAGAATAGCCTCTTCAATAAAAGTAAGCTGCCACGTGTTTGAGGTAATAAACTTATAGGCGCGGGCATCGCTACCGAAATTAAAGATAATATTTTCGATAAATCGTTCCAGTTGATTAAATGCGCCATCTTTCCTGCGTAGAGTATTTAGCATCGGATTGTCGCTATGAATAATATGTGTTAACTGCTCTGTTTTTTTCATAATATGCTGGTGTTTTTCAATGTACTGATGCTGAATCATACTGGCCGTTTGCCGTAGTGACTGTGACAGAAAGTGCTGGTAGTCAGTATTATCTGGAAAACCGTGGGTACATAAATCTTCAATAGTAAATAGCATAATATCGCCAAGATACTGTTTTATAAATTCTTCAGACAGGTCTATGGTTATGTCAGAATTATCAACGCCGGAACGAAATTCGGCACAGGCAGATGCGTTGACCGTACGTGTATGTAACATAGGTAAATTTGCTGAGACAAAATGGTTGCCGATTCGCTCTTTTAGAATGCGACCCATTGAAGGCCCCGCCATGCGCAGTTTCAGGCTTGCAAAGCCGATAAAAAACGCCAGTCCCTGCGGTCGAAAAATGTAATTACCGGTATAAAGAGTGCGTGCCGGTTGGGTGGATAAAAATGATGATTCATATTGAAAACAGGTTTCGCGGGTGAGATGCTCACCGTAAAAAAATCCATTTATCTGTTTGCTGAAGTGTTCCAGACAGTCTGCATTGGAATGTTTTCCCTGCAATGTACAGTGATAGTCAAATGTGGATGGATTATCTTTAAAACCAAACAATGCAGACATGTCATGGTAAGCCGCATCATGAGTGTTTTTGTTCCATTTGCCATGAAACTGACAGTCTTCCTGAGGGGATAATGCAGAGATGGATTGAATAAAATGAATAACATCATCCTGAAATCTGGCTGCCATAACAGCGGGGGAGACGGGTGGATCACCAACAACTTTTCCGGTTAGAATATCGACACTCTGGGAAGTGAATATGGCATTCAGATGGTGAAAATAATTGATGGCATAAATATTCGGGTCTTCCTGTGTATTAATACAGAATTGTTGATCACTATCAATAAAGTAGAATAATTTTTTTTCATCAGGGCGTGAATGTTGAATTTTATTTAGCTGAAGGTAGGTAATATTGCGGGTAATTGATGCACCTTTATGTGAAAAATTATTGATTGATAATGGTGCTTCAATATTGCCCAGTATCCGTTTTAGTTGCTGCTGTTTACCTTTATCCAATGCTGTTATTAATGCTATCTGTTCCTGCAGACCAAAATATTCGCTGTCCAGTCCCCTGTGATTAAATTCTTCAACCAGTTGCTGATTTTTCTTAATGTTTTTTTCTGTTGCCGAGTCATCAGCAATAATAACGTGAATTTTTTTAAATTGTCCATTTTGATAACCGCCATAAAGATAAAGTCGACAGAGTTTATACAAACTATACAGACATTGGCGCAGGTGTTGTGGTCTGTCGGCAACGGGAATAATAATATAAAAATGATGGCGTTCATCATCAGCTAATAGCTCATAAAGGGATTCAGTCTGCCGGTATGAAATCTGATACTGATGCAGTAATGGTTTATCAATATTTTTATGCTGATATAATTTTGATTCCAGACACTGTAATTTTTGTTCCTCTACCCCTATTTGTTTACGTATTTGCTGCTGGATCTGCCTTTTATCAACGCCAGTGTTTAATGACTGCTTAAAGTAACTATAGTCGTCATGCTGGGTGAATAGTGGAGCGTTTATTGTCATACCGGTTATACTTAGCGTCTGGATGAATAGTTTGGCAGGGCATCTTTATCCAGCGGAATTTCGATAATATTGATTGTTTGTGTTAGATCAGCATGGTTGAATAGCTGGTGAATATCCTGCTTATTATTTATTTTATAGTAATGAATACCGAATGATTGTGCCAGTAGTCTGTAATCCGGGTTAATAAAATCACAATTTATAAAACGTTTATGATAGGTCTGCTGCTGATTTTTTCGGATCAGCCCCATCGTATTATTATTAAATAAAATAATATTTAACGGAATGTCGTAATTAACGGCTGTCATTAATTCCATACAGCACATCTGAAACCCTCCATCACCAATAATCGCAAAGGTATTTCTGGGTAATGCAAACTGAGAACCGATTGCTGCCGGAATTGCATGACCTAATGATGATATACCTGAATTTGGATGGTACTGGATGGTGGAACGAACCGGATAAAAATTCTGTGCAAAAATAATATTGTCATCAAATATAATTGCATTATGGTCAATGTGTTGATGCAGACTCTGATAGAAATGTTTAATCAGTGAGAAATTTTCGTTAAAAACTTTCGTTCCATTATGTTCCGACAGAGCATCTTTTTTCTGTTTAAATAGCGCAATATCTTCCAGCACTTTTTTTTCTGCTGCCTGTTGTTCCAAACGTAACAGCAGGGAGGACAGGGTTATCTTTATATCGCCATGAATAGCAAGATCAGCCAGGTAGACTTTTTCAAGCTGTTTTGCATCGAGGTCAACCTGAATAATTTTTCTGTTTTTCAGTAAGGTCCTGTTCCATAGATAACTGGTGCGTTCATTAAATCCGGCACCCAGAATAATAATTAGATCAGCGCGGTTTACAATATAGTCGTAGGCATAGCCAGTTGATGTTACGCCTAAACTACCAAGAGAGAGCGGCGAGGTTTCATCCACCACGCCTTTGCTTTTTAAACTGCTGCAAACAGGAATATTCATCTGTTCGCTGAGTGTCTGTAGCTGTTTTTGTGCGTTAGCCCTGATACAGCCATAACCGCAGACGATAACTGGTTTTTTTGCTTCGATCAGCAGGCTTGCAAAGGCATCAATGTTGGCGCTTTGCGTCTGTACGCAGGATGTTTTTTTCTGTGTTTTTATTTCATCAAGAAGCGCATCATCTATCTCTTCATTTTGAATGTTAAAGGGCAGACTGAGAATGACCGGCCCTGATATTTCTGCAAACAGGATACCGGACACATTATTCAGAATATTTGCCAGATAATCGGTGCGTTCAATAATTTTATGGTAACAGCTGATGCCTTCAAATAGTTTACCCTGATCAATACTGCCACCCTCACCGGAACTTTCCTGTAGCCCCCCTTTACCAAAAATATAGGTAGGCGCTTCACCGGTAATAACGATGAGAGGTAGTCTATCCGCATAGGCATTGGCAATGCCGGTAACCAGGTTAGTCGCACCGGGTCCGGCTGTGGTGATACAGGCACCAATTTTACCGGATGAGCGGGCATATCCACCGGCCATGAATGCTGCCCCCTGTTCATGTTTAACCAGAACGCTCTGTATCGTCGAGCGATACAGGCTGTCATATACCGGTAGAATATGGGCACCAGGTATACCGAATATCGTCTCAATACCTATTTTTTCCAGATAACGGACGATTAGTTCACTAACTTTGATTTTCATGGGTGCAGATGGAGTTTGTGCCGAAAACGCGAATTTTATCCTAAGTTAACACTGACTCCTAGCATTTAACCAGTGCCATGACCAAAACATGGCGGTTTTTGATCTTGCTTTAACCTCTTTCGGGGTACCCCACAGCTTGCGGTGGGATTGTTTATTGCAAAACCTGGTAAATGGCATCACAGAGTTTCTGTATATCCGTGCTGGAAATAATATACGGTGGCATCAGATAGACCAGTTTGCCAAAGGGGCGTATCCAGACACCGGCATCAACAAATTGTTGTTGAATAGTCGCCATAGTCACGTCCTTGTGTAATTCTACAACGCCGATTGCACCCAGTACCCGTACTTCATTTACCGCGGGCAGAGATTCACAACAGCGCAGACCCTGTTCCAGTGCCTGTTCGATACGCTGTATATTTTCCTGCCAGGGGGAATTCAATAGTAGCCTGATACTGGCATTGGCCACACTACAGGCCAGTGGATTAGCCATAAAGGTCGGGCCATGCATAAATACACCGGGCGCGGCAGCGGAAATACACTGGCTGATTTCTTTACTGCTGAGTGTCGCGGCCAGTGTCATATAACCGCCGGTCAATGCTTTGCCAACACACATAATGTCCGGTGAGATAGCGGCATGTTCACAGGCAAACAGTTTACCTGTCCGGCCGAAACCGGTGGCAATTTCATCGGCAATAAGTAATACATCAAACTGCCTGCACAGGTGGCTTGCCTGTTGCAGAAAATCGGCAGAGTAAAATTTCATACCACCGGCACCCTGAATAATGGGTTCGAGTATTAATGCCGCAATGCGGTGATGATGCTGCTCCAGTGTGTGTTGTAATTCCTGTAAATCATCTTGTTGGCAGTTTGTATTAAATGGACAGTTAGGCGATGAAATAAAATAATTTTTTGCCAGTACCTCGGAAAACAAATGGTGCATACCGGTAATTGGGTCACATACTGACATCGCGCCAAAGGTATCGCCATGGTAACCCTTGTGCAGAGAAATAAACGCCTGTTTCTCAGTTTTACCTTTTGCCTGCCAGTATTGAATGGCCATTTTTAGTGCCACTTCAACCGCAACCGAGCCCGAATCGCTAAAAAAAACAGAGGTCAGCGGGGCCGGGGTGATACGCACCAGTTCAGCCGCCAGTTCTGCTGCCGGTTGATGAGTTAAGCCCCCGAACATGATATGTGCCATGGCATCAAGCTGGGCGGTAATTGCCTGATTGAGTTCAGCTACATTGTAACCATGAATGGCACACCACCATGATGACATGCCATCAATAAGCACTCTACCATCCGCCAGTGTAATATAAGTACGGTCTGCCGATTTTACCGCATAAATCGGATTATTTGACGGGAATGTGCTGTAGGGGTGCCAGACGAAATCGTTGTCTAAATTAAACCAGTCTGGAGGAATATGATGTTGCACGGCTGGATTTTATCACAGCAAGTGAATGATTAATCATTCACTTGCTGTGGTACTAATTACCGTTCTCCTTAGTAAATATTGGAAAACGCATAATAACCCGCAGGCCAGGTTTATTATCCTGAAGTTGAATTTGCGCTTCATGCAGTTCGGCCACGGCTTTTACCAGACTCAGACCCAGTCCGCTACCATCGGTATTACGCACATTATCAAGGCGCACAAAACGCTGAAAAACCCGTTCATGCTGGTCGACCGGAATACCGCTGCCGGTGTCACTGACAACCAGATAAAGCTGTTTGTTTTCATGGTAGGCCTGTAGGCGAATTTCCCCTCCTGCCGGGGTATATTTAATGGCATTATCGAGTAAATTACTTAGTGCCTGAGCCAGTAACTGGCGATCAGCATAGAACATCAGTGTGGTTTCGCTGAAACAGTGTAGCTGTAGCTGTTTTTCTTCTGCCAGCAGTTTATACAGTTCGCAAATATCTATAATCAGTTTATGGATGTTGATGTTTTCCCGATGGTTATGCTGGCTTTCGGCTTCAATCTGAGCAATGTTCAGAAGGGCGTTAAAGGTTGCAATAATGGCATCTACATCATCCACCGCAATGGCCAGTTCCCGCTGACGGAGGGATGGTGTTGTGTTTTGATAACTCAGGGCTTCAAGGCGGTGGCGCAGACGATTGAGTGGATTGCGTAAGTCATGAGCCAGATTATCCGTTACTTCACGCATACTCTGCATGGATTTTTGCAGACGTATAAGCATACGGTTGAGCACCCGGCTGAGTTTGTCGTATTCATCCTGTTGCCCGCGCACAGGGAGGCGCTGGCTGAGATCCCCGTTAATAATATTATTTGCGGTTTCGCGGATTAGATCCAGCCGTTGTATAACCCCATAACCGATCCAGCTACCACCGAGTATGGCGGCTGTAAAAATGACCAGAATGGCAATCAGTAAAATACCGCCGATATGCTCAAGCAAAGCTGTCTGTTCACCTAAATCCGTGCCTACGATTAACTGGTATCCCCCGGACAGTGGCGTAAGTAAAATTCGGGTGTCCCGTTTTGCATTCGTTGCCGACTTTAACTCGGTAATACTACTAAGGGGCAGAGTGGTAAATACAGCTTTGTTTGCGTTTAATCGTGGATTGATATCGCGGAAGAAATTATGTTGCTGGCGACTGACCAGTGCGTAGACAAAAAAATGTTTGTCCTGTGGATGATTAAGGTTCTGTAGCTGTCGGTTCAGATCGGCAAAGTTACCGGTATAATAACGGCTGAGTAATACACTGGTTTCCAGTTGTAGACGGTCATCGGTTTGCTGACGGATAAGCTGTGCCGAGAACCAGTAGCTGATACCGAGAGCGAAGGCGGCAATAAGACTGAAACCTAACGCATAGACCAATGACAGCCGAAAAGCGGTGGTATTAAGCAGCTTGTGGGTCATGAATCATATATCCTGCACCACGAACAGTGTGCAGCAGGGGGGGAGAGAACCCTTTATCAATTTTACTGCGCAGGCGGCTGATATGGACATCAATAACATTGGTCTGCGGGTCAAAATGATAATCCCAGACTTTTTCCAGTAACATGGTACGGGTAACAACTTCATTGGCATGACGCATCAATACTTCCAGTAAGGTAAATTCACGTGGTTGCAGACCAATTTGTTTCCCCGCCCGACTTACCTGATGCTTAATCAGATTCATAGTTAAATCCGCTACCTGTAACTGACTCAATGTTTGTTCTGGCTGGACACGACGCACCAGTGCCTGTAGACGTGCCAGTAGTTCACTGAACGCATAGGGTTTTACCAGATAATCATCACCACCCGCCTGTAACCCTTCTACGCGATGATCCACTTCCCCCAGTGCGCTAAGAATCAGTACCGGGGTATGTATTTTCTGTTGGCGCAGGTGCTGTAAAACATTTAGTCCATCCATTCCCGGTAGCATACGATCCAGCACAATCACCTCATAGTTACCGGTTTGTGCCAGATGTAAACCATCATCGCCACGATTGGCATGATCGGCAATGTGACCATTTTGCCTAAGTCCTTTACAGATAAAATCGGCACTCAGATTGTCATCTTCAACTAGTAGGATTCGCATGGCGAAAATTGTATGTCTATTGGTTTAAAAGAAATGTTAATTATCTGTAATGTTTCTGTAAAGCGTTGGTAAGGTTTGTTGTGAGATTATCACAAACAGATAAAAAGTAGTGGGATAGTGATGATAAAAGTAAAACAGTTATGTCGCCAGTATGGTGATGTTAAAGCGGTCGATAGTGTGTCATTCACTATTGGCCGCGGGGAGGTGATTGGCCTGCTCGGACATAATGGTGCCGGTAAAACCACGATTATGAAAATGCTTACCGGTTATCTTGAACCCACCTCCGGTTCTATTATGATTAGCGGGCTGGATATTAATCACGATATTCATCGCATTCAGCAGCACATTGGTTATTTACCGGAGAACTGTCCGGTATGGCCAGAAATGACGGTGATTGACTATTTACTCTATCAGGCGAAACTGCATGGTGTTGCTGAAGACCAGCAGTACAATGCGGTTGTGCGTGCTATCCAGCGCACCGATTTAAAACGCAAAGCTAGCCAGCCTATTCATACCCTGTCACGTGGTTATCGCCAACGGGCAGGCGTTGCCCAGGCAATTTTACACAATCCGGATATTATCATTCTGGATGAACCAACTAACGGGCTGGATCCCACCCAGATTAAACAGATGCGCTCGTTGATAAGTGAGCTGGCACAGTCGGCAACGATTATTATTTCTACGCATATTCTGCAGGAAGTGCAGGCAGTGTGTGAACGGGTACTGATTATTCGTGGTGGCAGGCTGGTAGTTGATTCACGTCTGGATGCGTTACAGACTGGCGGGCAGTTATTGCTGCGTATTGATAATCATGAGGCGGAAAGTTATCTGCAGGCAATTGAAGGCGTCGAGGCAGTTTCCTCCTGTGAACCGGATAGTGATCAGGCTGTTTATCTATTAACAGCGCAGGCATCGGTGGCACCACGTATTGCTGAAGCGGTTCACCATGCTCACGATAAACTGTATCAATTACAGATCCAGCAACGCAATCTGGAAAATATTTTTGCCGAAGCCACGCAGGAGGCAGCGTAATGAAAACTATGCTGGCTATATGGCGTAAAGAGTTTAACAGTTTTTTCAGTTCTCCTGCTGCATGGCTATTTCTGGGCAGTTTTTTAATTATTAACCTGTTCATTTTTTTCTGGGGTGAAGCGTTTTTTGCACGTAACATTGCCGATGTAGAACCGCTGTTCCAGTGGATGCCTATATTACTTATTTTTCTGGTTGCCGCACTCACCATGCGCAGTTGGGCGGAGGAGTATAGTGCGGGCACACTGGAAACACTGTTAACCAGCCCGGTACACCCATTACAACTGATTGGTGGGAAATTTTTTGCCAGCTTGACATTAGTGTGTCTGGCATTATTGCTTACTCTGCCATTACCGATTACAGTTTCCTTTATCGGTCCACTCGACTGGGGGCCGGTGGTTGGTGGTTATATTGCCAGTATTTTTCTTGCTTCGGCTTATATCGCTATCGGCCTGTACATGAGTTCGCGCACTGATAACCCTATTGTTGCCTTAATTCTAACAGTGACGGTTGCCGGTATTTTTTACCTGTTGGGTTCGTCGATGTTAACCAGTTTGTTCGGCCAGACAGCCAGCCATTTTCTATCACTCATTGGTAGCGGTTCTCGTTTTGATTCGATTACACGCGGGGTACTGGATTTTCGTGATCTATATTATTATCTATCTATCGTTGGTATTTTTCTCAGCCTGAACCTGTTATCACTGGAACACGTTCGTTGGGCACATAATCAACCACAGCCACAACACCGGCGCTGGGGCTGGCTGAGCGTTTTAATGATTGCCAATTTTCTGCTGGCCAATGTGTGGCTGAGTCAGATTGGCTGGTTGCGGCTTGACCTGACTCAGGGGCATATCTATTCGTTGTCGGCAACAACCCGGCAGTATTTAAAACAGTTAAAGGAGCCTCTGCTTATTCGCGGTTATTTTTCCTCGCGCACACATCCGTTACTGGAACCATTGGTGCCGCAACTTGAAGATTTATTAAAAGAATATCAGGTTGCCGGAGGTAAAAAGGTAACGGTACAATTTATTAATCCGCATACTGATCAATCCATTGAAGAGGCAGCGGAGAAATACGGTATTCATCCGGTACCTTTTCGTGTAGCAAGTCGCTATGAATCAAGTGTGGTGAACTCTTATTTTAATCTGGTTATCGCCTATGGTGATCAATATCAGACACTTTCCTATCAGGATCTGATTGATGTAAAAGACCGTGGCAATGGCAAGCTTGACGTGGTACTGAAAAATCCTGAATATGTGATTACCCGCGCCATTCGTAAAGTTACCCGGGCCTATCGCTCGGGAGGAGATATTTTTGCTAATCTGCAACAACCGGTAACCTTTCATGGTTATATCTCGGCAGCAAATAGATTACCCCATTCGCTGGTTGTGCTGCGGCAGAATTTACAGATTGTCCTGAGCCAGTTAAAACATACAGCCGGCAATCGTCTGAAGATTGAGTTTGCTGATCCGGATGCAAATGGTGGCAAACTGGCCCGGCATCTGCAACATGATTACGGTTATACCCCGCAGGTGGCCAGTTTATTTGACCCCAGACCTTTCTGGTTTTATATGGTATTACAGACCCACGGGCAGACGGTTCAGGTGCCTCTACCGGCAAATTTAACTAAAGTGGCACTGAAAAAATCCATTACTTCTGCAATACAGCGAATGACACCCGGTTATATGAAAACGGTTGCTATTGTGATGCCAACAGCATCGGCTTCACCCTATATGGCTGCATCGGTGGCAAAACAATATACGGACTTACGCAAGGCGCTGGCAGAAAATGTTCGCTTGCAGAATACTAGCTTGAAAACCGGACGGGTACCTGCCGATACCGATTTATTATTATTGCTGGCGCCGGATAAATTTAATAATAAACAGCTCTTTGCGGTAGACCAGTTTCTGATGCAGGGAGGCTCTGTTGTGATAGCCAGTTCCCCCTTTGAAATTAATCTCACTGGCGGCTCATTGAGTGCACAAAGTCACCATTCCGGTCTGGAAAAATGGTTAAAGTTTCAGGGTATTACAATGGCGGACAGTATGGTGCTTGACCCACAGGATGCATCCCTGCCAATACCGGTACGTCGTCAGTTGGGGCCGATAACAGTGCGCGAAATAAAAATGATGCCGTATCCGCATTTCCCGGATATACGTGGCAGCGGTCTGAGCCAAACCAGCCCGATTACCTCATCACTTGAGCAGTTAACGCTGAACTGGGCATCACCGATTCAACTTGATATGGCAAAAAACAGTAAACGTACGCTGGATAAATTACTATATTCCTCCGTACAAAGCTGGACATCCAGTAGCCTGAATGTTGTCCCGGATTATCGGCAATACCCGAATAGTGGTTTTCCCAGTAGTGGTAAACAGGGCAGACAGTTATTGGCGGTGGCATTGAAAGGGCGATTTGAGTCGTATTTTAAAAATAAGAAATCACCTTTACTTAGCACCGATAAGGCATTGAAAACACTAAAAGGTCCGCTCGGAAAAGATCAGGATAAAAACGGACAGACAAAAACGACTGCAGCAAAAAAACAGGCGGTGGTAACAGGTATTATCGACCATTCTTCTGATTCAGCACATTTAGTACTGGTCAGCAGCAACAGCTTTGCCAGTGATATGGTAACCAGTCTGGCAACGGAGGGGCAGGGGCGGTTGTATACCCGCCAGCTTGAGTTTATTCAGAATGCGATTGACTGGTCACTGGATAATCAGGGTTTAATGCGTATTCGCAGTCGAGCTCAGTTTGCCCGGATTCTGCAACCGATGACTCACCATGACCAGCTATTCTGGGAATACCTGAATTATATACTGGCACTGGTAGGGCTGGGGCTGATATGGATCTGGCGTTATCGTGTGAAAGCCAGGCGTCTTGCCGACAATGAACAACTACTGGCGGAGGTATAGAAGGTGGTAAAAATAATCCGCATACTGGTTGTATTACTCGTGCTACAGTTGATATTTACTGGTTTTGCTTATGTTGAAAACCAGCAGATGGCGGCATCAACAACAGATGGCAAGTTACTTAAGTTTACGCCGACTCAGGTCGATCAGCTTGTTATTCGCGGACCTGATAAACATCAGGTAATAGTCAGTCGGCAGCATGATAAATGGCATCTGGCAGACGGTTTCCCTGCTGATGCAGCAAAAATCAGTCGCCTGATAAGTCAATTGCATACATTAAAGCGAGGCTTGCCAGTTGCAACTTCTGCTTCCGCAAAAAAACGTTTTAAAGTAGCGGATGATGATTTTGCCCACCAGTTAGTACTGAAACACGGTAATAGCATTGTCGCCAATCTGTACCTGGGTACTGGTGCTGGTGCTCGGCGCAGTTATGGCCGGGTGGCTGGTGCGGCTGCAATTTACAGTGTGGGGCTGGGTGGCTATGATGTACTGGCGCAGCAATCTTCCTGGCAGGATAAAACAATACTACAACTTAGACGAAAGGACCTGACTGGGCTGAATCTGGGTAAGCTGAACCTACGTGCTGAGCATCTACCTAACAGGAAAAACACCACTTTAAATACGCCGAGTGTTGTTCAATCTGCCTCATCTGGCATAACAAAAATGACCTGGATAACTGATAACCTGCCAAACGGAAAAGTACTTAATCAGCAGGCGATTAATACCAGTCTTGCGCCATTATTGTCATTACGCTTCAGCAAGGTATTGGGGAAACAGCTAAAAGCTGGCTATGGGCTGGATAAACCGGTGCTTGAACTGACGCTGCGTTATCAGAATGGACAACGTAGCTATCGGTTTGGTAAACAGAAAAAAACCGGGGGCTATGTGCTGAAAGTATCCGACCATGCGCAATATTTTCAGTTGCCTGCCTATGTAGTTGAACCACTGATTAAAAATATCAGTAGCGAAAAATGGTTGCAGAATGCTCCCGCATTAGTGCAAAATAAAATAATCCGGAAAAGATAAAGTTATCTGGCGGGTGTCGCTTGCGCCCGGCCGCCAGTGCTACCAACCAGTGCTACCAACCTGTACAATGTTAGCCTGAAAACAGCCACGTTTGCTCCTTGCTGTATCACAGCTATCGCCTGTTTTTTAGTAAGCCACCCCCTGATAGTCCTGTTCCCTTCCACTTGACAGATGTTTGCTGATAAACGTATCGTATCGGTATTTTATTACTGAAACGGATGAAAAGGATACTTGTTGTTCAAGACACGCTGTAAACACCTCCATAACTTACAAAGATTACACAATGAAAAACGCAACGCCGAGAACCATTTACCTGAAAGATTATACGCAGCCTGCCTACCAGGTTGAAACCGTGGATTTGCAGTTTGAACTGGGCGAGCAGCAAACTCGTGTTTATTCACACCTGCAGTTATACCGCAATATATTAGCGGATTCACATCAATTAATACTGAATGGAGAAAATCTTGTACTGGGTGAAGTAAAACTCAATGGCCAGCCGCTGGACGATACCAATTATCAACTGGATGATAAATCATTAACCTTAAATGATCTGCCCGAGTGCTTTGAACTGGAAATTGAAACGTTTATTAAACCGCAGGAAAACTTTTCACTGGAGGGCCTGTATAAGTCCAGTGGTAATTTCTGTACCCAGTGTGAAGCGGAAGGTTTCAGGAAAATCACCTATTTCCCTGATCGCCCCGATGTTATGGCTGTTTTCAGTACCCGTATTATTGCCGATAAAAAATGTTATCCGGTGTTGTTATCTAATGGGAATCCGGTTGATTGCGGCGAACTCGATGATGGCCGCCACTGGGTATTATGGCAGGATCCATTTAAAAAACCCTGTTATCTGTTTGCCCTGGTTGCCGGAGATCTGGCTTTTATTGAACGTGACTATACGACTATGTCGGGCAAGGCGGTGCAGCTACGAATTTATGTGCAGGCCCATAATATTGAAAAATGTGACCATGCCATGACCTCATTGATACGTGCCATGGCGTGGGATGAGAAAACCTTTGGCCGTGAATATGATCTGGATGTCTACAATATTGTCGCGGTGGACGATTTTAATATGGGTGCCATGGAGAACAAGGGGCTCAATATTTTTAATTCCAAATATGTACTGGCAAAACAGGAAACAGCCACGGATACCGATTTTATTGGTATTGAGGGCGTGATTGCACATGAATATTTCCATAACTGGAGTGGTAACCGGGTAACTTGCCGCGACTGGTTCCAGTTGACTCTGAAAGAGGGCTTAACTGTATTTCGTGATCAGCAGTTTACCGCCGATATGAATGCGGCGGCGCCAAAAAGAATTGATGATGTCAATATTCTGCGTACGGCTCAGTTTGCAGAGGATAGCGGACCGATGGCGCACCCGATCCAGCCGGACAGTTATCAGGAAATCAATAACTTCTATACGGTAACTGTGTATAACAAAGGCGCGGAAGTCATTCGGATGATTCATACCCTGCTGGGTAAGGAAAATTTCCGCAAGGGGATGGATCTGTATTTTGAACGTCATGATGGCCAGGCGGTAACCACAGAAGATTTTATCAGCGCCATGGAAGATGCTGCCGGGGTTGATTTATCACAATTTCGCCGCTGGTACCATCAGGCGGGTACGCCAGTACTGGATGTGGAAGAGGAATATGATGCTAATTTACAGCGTTATACCCTGATACTCTCTCAGCATACTCCAGCCACCCCGGGGCAGGATAAAAAATTACCCTTCCATATTCCGGTTGCCGTTAGCCTGATGGATAAAACCGGCAATGTTATGGCAGTTGAGCATGGTGCTCCGTCTATTGGCAGCGAAACTTTTATTCTGCCACTGACGCAGGAGCGACAGTCATTTGTGTTTGAAAAGGTGCAGCAGCGACCAGTATTATCCATTCTGAAGGGATATTCAGCGCCGGTGAAGCTGGCTATCAACCGCAGCGATGAAGAACTGGCATTTTGTATGGCGCATGAAAGTGATGACTTTAATCGCTGGGATGCTGGTCAGCAACTGGCCAGCCGTATCATTTTGCTGTTGGTCGATCAGGTTCAGAAAAACGAACCACTGTCTGTCGCGGACTGTTTCATTGATGCCTGGCGTAAAACGTTACAGAACAAAACACTGGATAATGCCCTGCTGGCGAGAGCACTGGCCTTACCTTCCCTGTCGTATATAGGGGAAATGATGGAAATTATTGATGTAGAAGCCATCCATCAGGCCAGAGAGTTTGTGCAGAGGAAACTGGCCGAGGCATTAAAACATGACTGGCTGGCTGCGTACCATGATAATCAGGTCTCAACCTTTGACCTGCAACCCGCATCCATGAGTAAACGTTTTCTTAGGAACCTTGCGCTGTCCTATCTGATGTATCTTCCTGCCGTTGGCGAAGCGTTAGCCAGAGAACAATATGACCATGCCGATAATATGACTAACCAGCTTGCTGCCTTCAAAGCACTGGTACACCATGAGTCAGTAAGTTCAGAGGAAATTATTAACGCCTTCTATAGACAATGGCATAAAGACAGTCTGGTGCTGGATAAATGGTTTGCCATACAGGCCAGCGCACCAAATACTTCCACCCTGAAACGCCTTGAAATACTGCTTGGGCATGCGGATTTTGACCTGAAAAACCCTAACCGGGTACGGGCCTTGCTGGGGATGTTCTGTTCGGCTAATCCACTGTGTTTTCATCACCACAGTGGGGCTGGTTATCAGGTGCTGGGGCGCTACATTGAAAAACTCGATGCAATGAATCCACAGATTGCCGCACGTATGTGTATCCCGCTAACACGATGGAAACGTTATGATGCGGTGCGTCAAAAACAGATGAAAATGCAATTACAGCGCCTGTTAGCATTGCCGGAATTATCAAATGATGTCAGCGAGCTGGTAAGTAAAAGTCTGTAACATATTGATAAATGTGCTTCACAGCAGGTTTTTTGTGTTGTAGTATCGGAGGAAAATATAGGGCGTAAGAAGAAATAGCGCATAAAAAGGTCAGGAAATACCAAAAAAAAGCCAAAAAGCACCCAAAAAAGCTAAAAAAAGAAAAAAATTCTGCAATTTGATAGACAGTGACTACACTTAAATGCAGTGCTCGGTGCGATAGAAAGTCCGAGAAAATGATACTAAATACAGGGCGCAATCAATTAATAGAGGTGCTCTATAGTGATTTCATTCGCTGGAAAGTCGATAACCAAAAAATGGGAGCCGTAGGTTTATGTCAAATGTTGTATCACTATTCAACGACTCACAAAAATATGAGGAGCGACCGGTCGTTGTTCTGGCCGATGATGATCCTTCCATCCGCCTGATGGTTCGTCACGTTCTGGAGTCAGAAGAATTTGATATTGTAGAAGCCTCTGATGGCCTTGAAGCAATGAAAGCGGTAGAAAAATATCACCCGGCACTGGTTCTGCTTGATGCGGTGATGCCGGGTATTGATGGCTTTACCACCTGCCAGCAGATTAAGGAGAAAGGTCATACTGATATTCCCGTGATGATGATTACCGGTCTGGATGATGACGCCTCCGTTGAACATGCTTATGAAGTGGGGGCTATCGACTTCATTACCAAACCTATTAAATGGGCAGTGCTGAAACATCGGGTAAAATCGGTTGTTGAAAAAGTTGTTGCAGAGCGCAAGGTCGAACTACTCGCCTATCGGGATTCTCTCACTGATTTACCCAATCGTCTGTTATTTGCCGACCGGCTGGAACAGGCGGTTATCCGTGCCGAGCGCAGCCATACCTCCTTTGCATTAATGCTGGTTGATATTGATGATTTTAAACTGGTTAATGATTCATTTGGTCATGATGCGGGCGACAAACTTATCCGGGCGGTCGGTAAGTTAATTCATCGTTCACTGCGGCGTGCCGATACCGTGGCACGACTTGGTGGTGATGAGTTTGCGGTGATTATCGAAAATATTGAGGGGGCAGAGGATGCAATATCCATTGCCGATAATCTAACCACAATTCTCGAACACAACGTCCGTCTGGACGATCAGGAAACCTATACCAGTGCCAGTATTGGCATCGCCGTGTTCCCGGAAGATGGAGAAGACGCACAACAGTTACTGAAAAATTCTGATACGGCCATGTACCGGGCGAAAGAAAATGGTCGTCATTGTTTCCAGTTTTACGCGCCTGAAATGAGTGTGACGGCAATGAAACGGCTGGATCTTGAAAACAGTCTGCGTGCCGCTTTTGAATCAGAAGAATTCCAGATACATTATCAGCCAGTTATTGATATACATAAAAACGATGTTTTCTGTGTTGAGGCCCTGCTACGCTGGAAACATCCCGATAAAGGTATGATACATCCGGAAGATTTTGTTTCGGTTGTTGAAGACAGCGGCCTGATTATCGCACTGGGTGAATGGTTGATCAAAGGCGTATGCAAGCAGCTACGCATCTGGAAAGAAGCTGGTCTGGAAAATCAGTTAGTGTCTATTAACCTGGCTGCACGCCAGTTTAAAGAACAGGATCTGGCTACGCTGTTCATCCGCGCCATGGATGAAAATGGTATTGATGGTAAATCGTTATGCGTTGAAATTACCGAGCGAACCCTGATTGATAATATCGGTGAAGTCGAGACTACCCTACAAAAACTACGCGAGATGGGTATGGGGGTTTCACTGGATGATTTTGGTACGGGTTATGCTTCACTGGCCTACCTGAAAGAGTTTCCTGTTGATGTCGTTAAAATTGACAAGTCATTTATTGAAGGCATTCCCGATAGTGAGGAAGACTCGGCTATGGTCAATGCCATTGCCAGCTTAACCCGTGGTCTGAAACTGAGCCTGCTTGCTGAAGGCGTTGAAAATGATCGTCAACTGGAGATGCTGAAGGGTCTGGGTTGCCAGTATGCACAAGGTTATTACTGGAGCAGGGCACTGCCAGGCGATGAGTATGAGCAATTTTATTTGAATCAGCTATATAATATCGGCTAAGTACTCGCCTGTTTCTTAAGCTTTTTATCATTGAC
>VAPF01042184.1_pt1 | contig 34775 bp, 45 predicted proteins | sample 3393931 | NCBI WGS metagenome assembly VAPF01 (sample SAMN08290437, study PRJNA428436) | hydrothermal vent metagenome | isolation source: Deep-sea hydrothermal vent chimney | place: Atlantic Ocean: South-mid Altantic Ridge | depth 2773 m m | reverse complement strand
GCCTCTTTTTGGACAACAAACTCTTTTGCAAAGGGTGGTCCAACAACTACTACCTTTTCCCATTCTCCCTTTTGTATTAATCCTGCAACTTGTCCCCATGTCCCTTTCCCCGTCGATAATAAAGCTACTAATTCCATAATTGAGAATAGTATTTTGGCTATTTAATAATTTGTATGGTGGGGTGTTTATTTGCTTTTTTCTTTTCTGTTGTTGTTTGTAGTTGATTTGGTTTGATGGGGTAGGGTTACCCGAAACTTTATAAACCAAAATTCCGATTGATTTTAACTACAGAAGTAGGAGACATTAGTCGAACATACACTTCTGCTATATATCATGGAAATTAAAAAAGCGCTAGTTGAATTAAGAAAAGAAAAGAAAAGAAAATTTAATCAGTCTGTAGACTTAATTGTAAATTTAAAAAATTTTGATGTTCGTAGAGAGGCTCTTAATACCTTTATATTTATTCCGCATGGAAATGAAAAAAAATTAGCAGCATTTTTTAAAAAAAGAACTGATTTAATTACCACTATAACCGAAGAGGATTTTGTAAAATATAAAAGTTTGAAAGATATAAAAAAGTTAGCTAAAAAATATGATGCCTTTCTTGCTGTTGCACCTATGATGAGTAAGGTTGCTACAAAATTTGGTAGGGTTTTTGGTCCTATGAATAAAATGCCGTCTCCTTTGGCTGGAATTATTGCACAAGAAGATAAGGGTGCTATAGATGCTATGATAAAAAAACTGGGCACTGCTATAAGAATTAAGAATAAGGAAATGTCAATCAAGGTTGCGATTGGAAAGGAAGATATGGATGATACTAGGTTATCAGACAATATAGAGGTAGCTATAAAAGAACTTAGTAAAAAACTTCCAAAAGGTCGGGAAAATATTAAAGATGCTCTGATTAAATTTACAATGGGTAAACCAGTTGTAATAATGGAAAGGTCTACAAAAAATTCTTCAAAAAAAAATGTGAGGAAGATTAATAAATAAAATGGAAATGGAAATTCCTGTGAAAGATTTTGGGACTCATGTTTCCGAGAAGAAGAGAATGAAAGTTAAGGAACTTGCTGATTTAATGAAAAAGAAAACTGTTATGGTTATCTCTATTAAGGGATTGCCATCTGCACAATTTCAAGATATAAAGAAGAAATTAAGAAGTAAGGCTAGAATACAAGTCGTTAAGAAAAGTCTTGTTAATTTTTCCTTGGACCACTGTGGTATAAAGGAATTACGTGAATTAGTTCCATTTGTGGAAGATTCTACGGCAATTTTGTTTAGCGATGAAGATGCCTTTGTTATATCTGGAATTTTAAGCGAAGAGAAAAGCCCAACTAAGGCTAAGATTGGACAAATTGCTCCATTTGATATTGAGGTCAAAGCTGGACCTACTGAATTAATTCCAGGACCAGATATTTCCGCTTTAAGTGCGGTAGGATTAGCTCCAAAAGTTGAGAAAGGAAAAATCTCTATTATGAATGATAAAATTATATTAAAAGAGGGGGGGGAGATTAGTGAGGCTGTTGCTTCTATTATGTCAAAATTGGATATTATCCCTTTTGAGGTCGGGATAGATCCTATAGCAGCTTTTGATTCAGATAGTAAAAAGGTTTATGCCCATATTAAAATAGATAAGAAAGAAATGATTTCTAATATTGAAAATGATTTTGGACGAGCATTTGCTTTTAGTGTGAGCTTGGGTATCGTAAATTCTGAGACTCTTGATGCTATCATAAATAAAGCTGGATGCGATGAAATTGTTATTGATGCCTTAATCGGTGGAGACGATGTCCAAGAAGCTAAAATCGAGGAGAAGACAGAATGAAACAATTAGTTGAACAGTATGAAATTAATGGGTTTGGTAGAGTCTCCATTATAGAAGAGCCTTATTTGCACAATAAATATTCTGCAGTTGGGGAGTTCAAAGGAGAGAAGGTAATTTATGGAAATGGAAGAGATATTGAAACTACAATTAATTTGGCAAAAACAAATATTGCAGATGGTTTGCTCTCGAGAATTAACTCGTTTCATGCTCAGATTAAAATAGTGCTAAATGAAAAAAATTGGAAAAAAATTAATACTCAGGAACCTAAAAATATGGGGTCCGGGAAATAAACGAAATGGAATATACATATGCGGCTCTTTTGTTGCACAAGGTTGGCAAAGACATCAATGAAGCTAATTTAAAGGCTGTTATTTCCGCAACTGGAGCTGAGGTTGATGAAGCGAAAGTTAAGGTTATGGTAGCGTCTTTGAATGGCGTGGATATCGCTGATAAGTTAGCGAATGCGTCTGTTGCTGCTGCTCCAGTTGAGAGCACACCTGAAGCACCAAAAGAAGAAGAGAAGAAGAAAGAAGAGCCAAAAGCTGAGGCAGCTGAAGGTTTAGCTTCGTTATTCGGATAAATTTTTTAATTAAGATTTAACAAGATGATGAAGCCTAGTTGGCTTTGCTATCTTTATGAAAAACGACAGCTTCTTAAGTTGGACTTTAGAAGAATTTTATTATTTAATTTACAATTTTTAATATAATGGATTAGGATAGGATAAAAATTAAATAACATTTAACGCCCACACCAGGAATCGAACCTGGATGCCCCGAGGGGCCTGGATTTCAAGTCCAGTGCGATACCATTACGCGATGTGGGCTTTATATTACGGAGGAAACTAAAACCTCCTGATTATTCAATCTAGGATATAGTTTACGCTCGTACCCCGAATCGAACGGGGATGCCCCAGAGGGCCGCGGGTTCGAGCCGCGTGCGATACCATTACGCGATACGAGCCTTGGCAAACATTTCTACCTCAATTCTGAATCGAGATAATATATTATCTGGCAATATCAGATGTATGAAACTTCTGTTTTTAAAATTGCCTATGATATAAAATATATTAATTTAAAATAATTTTATAAACTGATTATGCCTTTTGTTTTTATGAAAAGAGTGCAAAACTTTTTGAAAAAGAAAAATGTAGCAATCTTTTTAATAGTAGTTTTTCTTGGATTATTCATATTATTTGTTGTGCAGGCAATAGATGGGATTAATAAGAAAATGAAAACAAAAGTTGAAATTGAAACGAGTAAAGGCAATATTATTATTGAACTTTATCCCCAGAAGGCTCCAGTCACTGTAAAGAATTTTTTAGGTTATGTCAATTCCGGGTATTATGACGGAACAGTTTTCCATAGGGTAATTAAAAATTTCATGATACAGGGTGGTGGATTTTACGGAAATGGAACGGGAAAACCTACAAACCCTCCAATTAAAATTGAGTCTGATAACGGATTAAAAAATGTTATTGGCACTATTGCTATGGCTCGAACAAATAATCCGAATAGCGCAACTTCTCAATTTTTTATAAACGTTAAAGATAATAATTTTTTAGATTATGGTAGTGAGAATGCAGGTTACACTGTTTTTGGAAAAATTATTAAAGGTATGGATGTTGTGCAAAAAATAGAAGATGTTAATACAACTACAAGAAATGGAATGCAAGACTGGCCAGTTAATAATGTGGTAATATTAAAAGTTGTTACTATTTAATTTCTATTGGTTTAAATTCTTCTAAATATTTTAAAGCGTCTTTCATTTTTATTTTAGATTCAGAATAAAGCGTTAAGAGTAAGTCACCTTTTTTTATTTTTTCTAAATGTTTATGAAGATAGACACCAGCGGAGATAGTTTCGGGAGTTCCCAATATCCTACAAAGAGAATTAATTCCTTTGTTGCTTATCTTAATTATTTTTCCTGTTTTACTCGCCAATATTGTTTTTTTAAATTTGGCCAATTTTAAGTTTTTTACTTTCTCTTCAAAGTTATTTTTTCCATTTTGAGCATTTATTATTTCTTTAAATTTACCATATGCCATTCCTGACTCCAAAGTTTTTATGGCTTTTTGTTTAGCATTTTTTATTCCACATAGTTTCATTAGTTCTATTGCGAGCCTAACGGATTTGTCCCTTAAATCCTTAGGACCCTTATTCTGAAATATATTTAGAACATCTATCATCTCTAAAACTGGTCCAAAACCATTTCCAACAGGCTGTGCCCCATTAGTATAAACAACCTTCATTTTTATTTTGAAGTATTTTGCCATCTTATAAAATTTATTTCCAAGACTTTTCGCATCTGATAATTTTTCCACTTTCGCACTATCCCCATATGGTATATCAATTAGAAGGTATTCTGCTCCTGCCGCTATCTTTTTTGACATAATTGATGCTAAAAGCTGTGGTTCTATATCCAAATTCAAAAGTCGTTCTACTTGAATTATTTTATCATCGGAGGGTGCTAATCCCAACGAACCACCCCAAGCCAAACATGCCTTTTTTTCACTAACTACTTTTTTTATCTTCTTCAATGAAAGTTCCACATTTGAAATTGTTTCTATCACATCCGCTGTTCCAGAAGCAGAGGTTATGGCACGAGAAGAAGTTTTTGGTATGGTTAATCCTAGTTCTGCACAAATTGCTACTACTATTGGAGTTGTTCTGTTTCCTGCTACTCCCCCAATACAATGTTTGTCTGCAACATATTTTCCTTTAAATTTTAACTTAGTTCCGGTTTTTACCATTGCTTTTGTGAGAAAAATTACTTCTTCAAAGTCCATCTTATTTAATTTCTCTGCGGCTGTGAAAAATGCAATTTCTGATTCGGTTAAATTATTGTGGACTATATCAAATATAATCAGGTCAAACTCTTTCTGAGAAAGATGTTCTCCCTCTACTTTTTTTTTAATAAGAAATGATGCTTCTGACATTCCAGAGGCTGAAACTTCTACAATTGTCTTATTTTTTAATTTCAAAATTTCACTTAATTCATAAGATATTCCAATTTCGTCTTGCTTTACTACTTTTGAAAAAATATCAACAATTGCATGAACTCTTCTTTTCTTTGTTATGACAACCCTATCTTCTACGAATATATCCATCTTCTTCGCAGTTTCATTGTTTAAAAAAACAACTGGTCTTCCTGCGTGCCAATTGAAATTTTTTATTTTTAATTCCATCGTATCTCTTATTTTTTATTAAACAAATCTTTTAGTTTCCCATGACGATAGAACTCTATTATTATCAGTGCATACGCTAAAACTAATGGCCCCAACAATAATCCTACTATTCCAAAAAAGAAAAGCCCTCCTATTGTCCCAATTAGACTTATGGCGATTGGGAGATTTGATTTTTTAGACAGAATATATGGTCTAAGAAAATTATCTATCAACGATACAAAAAACGCTCCGTAGATTAATAGTGCTATACCAGCGAATATCCTATTGATAGATAATAAGTATATTGCGGTTGGCAACCAAACAAGCCACGCTCCCAAAATTGGGATTATGGATAAAAGGAAAGCTATAAACGAAAGGAAAATTACATTTGGAACTCCTAAAACAAAAAGGCCTATCCCTAAAGATATAGATTGTGCAAGTCCTACAAATATTTGTCCGAATACTATTGCGTTGGTTATTCCTCTGAACTCTTCTAAAAATCTTAATTCTGTGGTTTTTGATAAAGGTGAAAGAGATCGTATATAGTCTCCTAATTTATCTCCGTCTCTTGTTGCAAAATAAAAAGTGAAAAGAAATACCGCAAATTGAAATGTCAAAGAGGGAAGATTTATCAAAACTTCTTTAAACTGGTTTAGGACTGTAGAAAAAAACTGCCCTGCAATACTATCTATATTTATTGCTATTGCAGATACTGAACTGGTCTTTACAAATCCACTAATTATTTTGGAAAAATTCATATTTTGAACCATAGTATAAATACTGAAAATTTGATTAACGATTGATGGGACAAAATAGATTACTGGAATCACTACAATTAAAACTATAATTAAAACCAATAAAAATGCAGAAATACTTTTATTTTTTATTACTTTTTGGCTCAGTTTATATACCGGAGTAAAAATATAAGAGAATAAGAGTCCTAGGATTATTGGAATGATAATTGGTTTTATTACCAAAAAGGCCAAAACAAAAATCGAGAGAATTAATCCTGCTACAACAGTCCTCTTTACATCCTCTGATTCTATCATAATATTTTATGTTTAGCTAGCTTATAAATTTAAGTCTGTCTTGAATTATGAAATAATTTTGTAAATCTTAAACAAAACCAATCTTACGGAAAACTTATAAAGAAAAATTATTTGTTTCTACTATGATTATTAAAAATGTTTTTGACGGAAATTTTGGAGAGGAGGAACATATTGCTTTTTTGAAATTTGGACGAGGAGTTTATAAAAATAAATATGTTCTTGAGGGGAAGAAACAGGCAAAAAACTTGGCCATAAAAACTGGAGCAGAATATGTTAATTTTTTAGTAAGACGGTGTCTGGAAAAAGTTGCTGGAAAAATTATTATGACTGGTGCTATTATTTCTACATTGGATTTGAAAGACGACATTAAATTTGGTCTGGAAAAAGTTAGTAATTTTCAGGGTGTCCGTAAATATATTGTTAAAGGAGAGATTGAGGCTAGGGAAATATTCGAATTAATGGATAAATATCCAAAGGCATTTTTTGCTCTTTCGTTTAAAGGAGATGATTTTGTCTTAAAAATAAAAGTCAAAGCTCCTTCAAATAGTAAACCAGGAAAAGATGGTGTGGTTAGTGCAGATTTCTGCTCATTAAAGATTAAAGATAGGAAAATGATGGATGAATTGTTTTTTGGTATTGATGATTTCGATACAGTAAAAATTTTGCATGAAATTGATGTAACAGATATTATTTATCCAAATAATATGGATAGTTTGAAACCTGCGGAAATAAGGGAAATGGCAAAAAGAAAAGGCATTATAAAAAGAATTGTTGTCGCTAATGAAGTTGAAAAAATAAGCCAAGCAGAGTTTATTGTTTGAAAGTAGAGGAATTTGACTTATCTTTGTAGAACCATTTTGTTTTATCATATTTGCTTAAACTTTTTATGTAACATTCGTTTTTCTGCGCTTCAGATCTGTTTTTGCATTTTTTTGATGCAAGAAGTTTTTTAAATTTTTTATATCTAACATATTTTGATCCTTTACCAGAAGAATGGGTTTTTATCCTCTTATCTACATCTACCGTAACTCCTGTATAAAAAGAACCGTCTTGACATTCTAGGAGATAAACGAACCAATCTTTTTCATCCATATCAGATATTAAGATTTTTTTTCTTTGCACAAGAAGAGCAAAGAAGGGCAGTATCTTTTAATGACATATAATATTTATTCCCTGATTCTAAAATATTATTAAATTTTTCCCATCCTTTTTCGATTGTTAAATTTCCGGAGATTACCCTCTCTGGAACCTTTGCAGCATCTTCCAATAATCCAATTCTCTTTTTGAACATTTCATAATGATAAAGGTTTGGTTTGGCAGTTTTAGATATTTTTTTTGAACATAAAAAACATTTTTCTTGGATCATTAGAAGTTCTTGTTCTCTAATTGCCCACTGAAGTTGAAAATCTGCATCCTGAATAAGATGTTTAAAATTTCCAATTCCTCCTAATCTTTTGAATGTAAGTTCTGCTTCTTTTTCTGGAGTTACCAATATTTCTCCTATGTTTTTTGAATATCTCCAAATTGGATATCTTTTGTCTTTACGCGGAGTTATTGAAACTCTCCCTATTCTATATGCTTTTGACCCAGCTCTTATTTTTCCGATTAGTTTATCTTTTTTTATTTTTGCCACTTTCGCTTTTCTGTCAGATTGTTTTCTTTTTGCGGTTCGCTCTTTTTTTGAGATATATCCTTTTTCTCCTGGAAGTAAATTTGGGGTTTTTATTGGCATAGAAATTAAAGGAAAAAAGGCTTTTTAAAATTTAGCAAAACTGATTGTGTCTAATAATCAGTAATTTTAACAATAGAACAAACTTATTTCTCTGATAATAATTCTGCCTGAACATTTCCTTCCTGCGATGGACGGTTTGTTATTCTTGCTCTTCCTAATTCTGTCTCTATAATCGCACCCTTTACTAATATGTTTTGTCTTGCTAAGAATACATTTGATGGTGTTTCTATTACATTTTTAATTTGAGACTTTTTTGCTTTTCCACCTGTTACTACATTAACTACATTATTTAGGAAGGAGACTAATTTTGTATTACCGCCTCTACCTTTAAGGAGCTTTGTTTTAGTATCTCCTATTTTAACAATCCTAGTTTGATTTTGTCTACCTGTTAATTTCTTCTTCTTGGGTTTTTTATACCTTCCACCAGAAATTTTTCTTCCTATTTTCATAATAAAAAGAGAAAAATTTGATTTAAATAGGTTGTGGTGGTGGTTTTATAAAACTAAATTATAGTAATCTCCAAATATCTACATATAGGAAATCCAAAATTTTGGAGTAAAACAAGAATAAATCTTTTTACTTTGATTCTCTCCTATAATTGGCTTTTATAGAACTGTCTGTTTACCTCTTCTTTTGGAACGAATGATTTGCGAGATAGAAATCTTTGCAACCATCCCTCTTGTTCTGGAGAATCCGCAATGGCTGCCGAAAGTTTTTTTATTTCTCTAGAAATTGTATTATCTGAATCTAAAATTGTTATTGGTGTTTTTTCATAAAGAGATTGCGCCATTTTTTTATGCTCGTGTATTCTCGCCAAAACTGGAATATTTGATATTTTTTCTATCTCTTTTAGGCTATATTCATAACGAGGAGAACGAATCTTGTTAATAATAATCCCTTGTATTGGAGTTTTTTTCTCTTGTGCTATCTCTGCAACTTTTAGGGTTGTGCAAAGTGTCACATAGTCTGGGGATGTTACTAAAAATATTTTATCCGATGTTGCTATAACTGGTTTGAGCTCTTCGTAATTTGGAGAACTATCCAAAATAATAAAATCGTATCTGTTCTTGTATTTTTGAAGAAGTCGTTTTAATTTGAAGGGGTCTATGTCTTCGTGATAGTGTAGAGCAGAAGGAATAACGTCAATCCCGTGAGCCTCATATATTGTATTTTGAAGAAGGGTTTTTGAATTTATAGAATCTTGTAAATTATAATCGCTTGTTAAATCAAGATATAATCCAATATTTGGGGCTGAAAAATTTGCATCTACTAAGAGAACTTTCTTATCAAAATTTCTGGCTAAAGATGTTGCTACTTCCAGCGCCAAAGTAGTTTTTCCAACACCTCCTTTTATTGAAACAAATGACAATATATCTGCCATTTTATGAGATGAATTCCCCCCTTACCTTTTCTAATAATTTAATCATTCTATCACCTGTTTGTAGTAATGAATTATGGATATTTAAGGGTTTTGGGTCTGGGGTGTATTTGGAGTGATAATTAGATTTAAAACAGTCATTCTATATATTAGATTATGAAACTAGCTATTATTCATAAAGAAAAATGTAAACCGATGGTTTGTGGTAGAGAATGTAAAAAATATTGTCCTGTGGAAAAAAAGGAACCAGAAAGTTGTATCATAGTTTCCGATAGTGCAAGTATAGATGAACATTCGTGCGTAGGGTGTGCTATCTGTGTTAAAAGATGTCCCTTTTATGCAATTGATATAGTAAATTTACCGTCTATAAAAAATGAGGATATGGTGCATAGATATGGAAAAAATGGGTTCGCTCTTTATGGGCTTCCTGTCCCAAAAAAGGGAAATATTTTGGGGCTTCTTGGAAGAAATGGTATTGGGAAAAGCACTGCAGTAAAAATTTTAGCGGGAAAAGAAAAGATGAACTTGGGTAAAATAAGCGCGACAGATGAGGAAATAAAAAATTTCTTTAATGGAAATGAAATCTTGAGATATTTTGATGAGTTAAATGGTAAAAAAATATCTTATAAACCACAGAACTTATCTAGTTTATCTATTGATATTGGAGTTATGGATTTACTCTTAAAGAGAGGATCTGTGGATAAAATTAAAAAGTTAGCCAAATTACTTGGAGTTGAACAAATTCTTGAAAATAAGATGAATAAATTATCTGGGGGGGAACTGCAAAAAATTGCTATTTTATTTACTAGTCTAGGAGAAAATGATATCTATTTTTTTGATGAGCCATTGGCATTTTTAGATATAGGAGAAAGATTAAGAATTAGTGATTTCTTGAGAGAATTATCTAGAAATAAAACCTTAATTGTTGTTGAACATGATTTATTAATCCTTGATTATTTGGCTGATTTTTTAAATATATTTTTTGGCGGGCAGGGGTCGTTCGGACTGGTCAGTGGAGTTAAGACTTCTAAAGCTGGGGTAAATGCATATCTTGATGGATTTTTAAAAGAAGAGAATATCCGTATCAGAGATAAACGCCTTAGTTTTAATTTTACTAAAAACCCGATGATGTCTGGGAATAAAATTGCGGGGTGGCCGGACTTCCATTTGAAATTTGAATCTGGGTTTGAGTTAGAAGTTGAATCTGGAGAAATCCACGAGAATCATGTTGTAGCTATAGTAGGGAAAAACGGAACAGGAAAAACTAGTTTTGTTCGTGCATTAGCGGGTGAAATAGATACCACTAACGGAAAACTTAACTTAGATTTGGTTGTTTCATATAAACCACAATATCTGTTTACAGATTCTGAGGATATTGTAAGAGATGTTGTGTTTAAAGAAAAAATAAATAAAAAAATTTCCAGTGTTTTTAATTTAGGAGTTTTGATGGGTAAAAAAATTAAAGAATTATCTGGTGGAGAGTTGCAAAGATTTAGCATAGCCAGATGTCTTGCAAAGGATGCAGATGTTTATTTAATTGACGAGCCATCGGCTTATTTAGATATTGAAGAAAGAATTTCTACCGCTAAAGCTATTAAGGATATTATGGTGGAACGGGAAAAAACCGCATTTGTTGTGGACCACGATTTGTTACTCGTTTCTTATTTAGCTGATTCTGCAATCAATTTTTCTGGAATTTCTGGAAAAGTTGGAAAGGCGGGGAAAATGAAAAGTTTTGAAGAGGGGGTGGGTGAATTATTAAAGTCGTTAGATGTCACACTCAGAAAGGATAAGGAGTCTGGACGCCCTAGAATAAACAAAAAGGGTTCGGTGTTAGACAGGAAACAAAAAGAAAATAAAAAATGGGTTGAATTATAATTAAATTTTAATTTGCAAAGATTATTAAATTATAAAATTTATACTAATTTATGAAAACTATTATCTCTAAACTATTGTCTCGTGAGATTGAGATTAAACCTTCTGAAATTGAGAAATTAATAGAAATACCCTCGAGAGATGAACTAGGTGATTTTTCTTTTCCCTGTTTTACTCTTGCGAAATTATTAAAAAAATCCCCTGTTGTCATTGCTGAAAATTTATCGAAATCTCTTGTAAAAAACACCCCAGAAGAACTCTCTTGCATTAATTCTAATGGAGGGTATGTGAATTTTTTTGTTAATATAAATGTTTTAGCAAAAAATGTTTTAGCCAAAGTTGAGAATGGTGTTTGGGAATTAAAATTAGGGAAAGGTAAAACTCGATTAGTGGAATATTCACAACCCAATACACATAAGGCATTTCATGTCGGACACATAAGGGGAACATCGTTGGGGGAAAGTTTATCCCGAATTTTTAGAGCATCTGGAGAAAAGGTTATTCAAATGAATTACAGTGGGGATAGTGGTATGCATATTGCAAAGTGGATATGGTGTTATAAAAAATTTCATTTTAAAGAAAAATTACGGAAAGATGAATCGTGGATTGCTGGAATTTATGTTGATGCTATTAAAAAATTAGGGGAAAATGAAAAATTACAAAAGGAAATAGATAACATTAATCGCAAAATAGAGAGTGGGGAAGATAAAGAAATTAATAATCTTTGGGAAAAGACTAGGCAATTATCTATTGAATCGTGGAATAAAATTTACAAAGAATTAGATGCTCATTTTGATGTAAATCTTTTTGAAAGTGAATTTGAGGATGAGGCAAAAAAAATTGTAACTAAGATGCTTGAAGACCATATTGCAAAGAAAGATGATGCCATATTTATGGATTTAAAAAAGTTCAATCTTGGAATTTGGGTATTATTAAGAAGGGACGGAACTGTCTTATACTCTGCAAAAGATATTGCCCTTGCTTTAAAAAAATTTAAGGATTATAAAAATGATAGTTATTTGGTTGTTGTTGGGAATGAACAAAAACTACATTTTGAACAATTAATTAAAACTTTGGAATTAATGGGTTTTAAAGATGAGGCAAAGAGATATAAATTTCTACCATATGGGATGGTTAGGTTTCCTGAGGGGAAAATGAGCTCCAGAAGTGGGGCAAATGTGCTGTATTCTGATTTTATAAAAAAGGTTAGTAATTTGGCGAAACATGGACTGGAGGAAAGAGGATATTCTGACGAGGATATTGAAAATAAATCTTTAAAAATAGCGATTGCATCTATAAAATATTCTATGTTAAAGCAGGACCCGAAAAAAACTATTATATTTAATCCGAAAAAGGATATTGCTTTTGAGGGAGACACGGGAGCATATTTACTTTATTCTTACGCTAGGGCAAACTCAATTATAAAGAAAGTTAAAAGTAAAAAACCATTTAGAATTTTAAAAATAGAAAAGTCCGAAGCAAAATTAATAAAAAAAATTAATGGTTTTTGGGGTGTTCTGGAGTTAGCATATAAAGAATTAGAGCCGAACCTTCTCTCTAAATATGCATTTGAGTTATCTAAAAATTTTAATGAGTTTTATCATTCTTGTCCTGTATTAGGAAATGAAAACGAGGCATTTAGATTAAAATTAGTTGATGCGTTTAGGATAACTCTAAATAAGACTTTGGAGCTCTTGGGAATTGAAACTGTGGATGATATGTAAATATTTGGACTATCTTTATTATTGCGAGGTGATTTTCAGCAAGAGTTATGGGACTACTTTGAATCTAAAATTATATAGAACCCAAAGTAACGTCAACATTAAAATTGCTATTACCAATAAATAAAAACTCAAAGCCACAGTAACTGCTTTTGGTGCCGTATCCATTAAACTATTGAACATTAAATCAAAATCTGACGCATCCCTTACCCTGAAAAACTCTCCTCCAGAATTAAACGCTAATGATTTGAGTATGTTTTCATCCACTTTAGATATGCTTCCAATATTAGTAACCCCACCATTATTTGTTCCTACTGCCACACTATCTACTGTTAATCCATTACGCTGAATATATTTAATAATCCTCGGCGTATCTCCCACATTTAGCTGCCCATCGCTTATCAGAATAACAGATTTCATTTTTTTATCTCCGAAAAGTTTGTCTGCCGCTACCAGTGCATTGAAAATATTTGTTCCTGGGATTCTCCCATAATTAATCTCGTCAATTGCCATATCACTCTTAAATTTATTGTCCGTTAAAGTTTGCAAAACAACTGCATTACCTGAGAAACTAATAACTCCAACTTTTACCCCCACTGGTAATGAATCTAGGAATTTTTTAGCACCACTTTTAGCAGCTTCTAAACGACTGGGGAAAAAATCGTTACTGGACATACTCGATGATGAATCAATTGCTATAACATATGAAAAAGTTGATGTATTGGCAACGAAGGAAACCCCAGTGCCAGCCAACGAAAGAATTAATAAAATTAAAATCGCCAAATTTATATAAAGTGCAAAAAAATTTTTGGAAAAAAATTCTATATCATAAAACCTTTCCATCGCTTCAAAATTTGAAAATGGAAGTGCTTTTTTTTTACCATACATCATTCCTGCAAAATAAATGAAAACAAAAAATGGGACTAATAATAATAAATACAATAACTTTGGATAGAGGAAAACTAGTTGCATTCTACCCTCCTGCACTGAAATTTTAAAAATTTTTTCATCCTCATACTCGGGTGCCTCTAGCTCTACTCTTCAAAAAATTTGAGAGTGCAATTGTGAAACTTTTATTTGTAATTAATTCCAATGTGTCAATACTGGATTTTATCATAACATCTTTAACTATGTGTTTTTGTTTTAGAACATTATGCCTATATTTATCTCTTGCTATGGTTGTATCTAAGGTTATTTGTTTCCCTGAATAAGTATCTTGCATTGAAATTTGGTAGTTAGAAGCTGGGAGCCTCTCGTCAAGTTTATCTCTAATCATCACTGCGATGGTTTCAAATCGTGCCCCCATTAATTTTAAATTTATAGAAGATTCTTTTTTTACTTTAATAAAATCTGAGACTATTATAAAAATAGTGTATGAGGATTTTACTGTTCTGAGTGTATATTCTATTGCTTTTTTAATATCAAAATATCCTCCATATAAACTAGAATCTTTTAGATATTTTGTAAACATTGCAAATTGACTTTTTATACTGGTTGATGGCAGAAACTTAACTATATCGTCGTTAAACATTACCAATCCGATTCTGTCTCCTGCGCTCAAAATTAGATGGCTTAATGACACTATGAATTCAGCGGCATATTCCGCCTTTAATTTATCTTCTGAGCCAAAAAGCATACTACTTGAGACATCTACCAAAAAATATACATTTAGTTCTCTTTCCTCAACATATTTTTTTGCTAAAATTTTATTTGATCGCAAACTAGCCTTCCAATCAATTAGGCTCGCGTCATCGTCTGGTTGAAAAGTTCGGTAAGAATCGAATTCTAATCCTTTGCCTCTAAAAACATTTTTGTATAGAATCTTTTTTACTGGAAACTTTTGTATTGCATTCTCAAATTCAGCAATTGCTTTTGGAAAGTCTACAATTAGTTTCCCTTTTTCTGCTCTTTCTCCCATTTATGGAACATTAATCCTACCGAGAACTTGTTCTATTACTTTGTCCGTTGTAACCCCTTCTGCCTCGGCTTCATAATTTAGAATAATTCTGTGCCTCAAAACTGGGTAAACAACTTCCCTAACATCTTCTGGACGAACATAGTTATTTCCCTTCATTAATGCCTCGGCTTTCGATGCGATATATAATGCAATTGATGCTCTAGGAGATGCCCCATAGGAAATATACTTACTCATTTCCCAGTCCTTATTTCTGGTTTCTCCTACAATTTTAATAATGTATTCTTCTATCGTTTCTGATGTAAAAATACCTTTTACTTTTTCTTGTAATTGTATAATTTTTTTTGGATTAAGAACAGCTTTTAATTTAAAACTATCAAAGTTTCTTATTGTGGTATTTTTCCGTAAAACTCCTTGCTCTTCTTTTGAATTCGGATAATTAATTATTAATTTAAATAAAAATCTATCAATTTGGGCTTCCGGCAAAGTATAAACTCCACTATTTTCTAGTGGATTTTCTGTTGCCATAACAAAAAATGGTTTTGGCAAATCGTAAGTATCCTTTGCTATTGTGACAGATTTTTCTTGCATAGCTTCTAGTAATGCGGATTGTGTTTTCGATGGACTACGATTAATCTCGTCAGCTAAAATAAAATTAGCGAAAATTGGACCCTTTTCTACATTAAAGCCTTTTGCTGGCGTATAGCTCATAATTCCCGTTATATCACTTGGTAACAAATCTACTGTGAATTGAATTCTTTTCATATCACATCCGAGAATTGTTGCCATTGATTTTATAATTAGTGTTTTTGCTGTCCCGGGAACTCCTTCTATTAACACGTGCCCATTACAAAGGACGGCTCGTAGAATACCATGGATAATCTCGCTCTGTCCTACTATAATGGTTCCTATTTCTTCCTCAACAGCCTTAAGAACATTAAGAACATCAATATCTTTATTTTCTACCATTACCACCTCATCTGAGATATTCATCCTCATCAGATTTATTAAACCTTGCCCTCTTATATGCATAAATAACAAATCCGCTAGCAAACATAATTAGCATCAGAAGTAGGATATAATAAATATTTTTTTCTACAAACCCCTTTGCGCTATATCTAATTTGGTCGTTTGCCTTTATTGAATCCTCACAAGCGGCAGTTACCTTTTGAGCCATTTTCATAGACTCACTAATATTTCCAGAGTTGAATGCATTTTTGGCTCTCCTGAAATCTTCGGTTAATTCCAAACATTCAGGGTTATCTGCAACAATTTTTTTGGTAAAAATTAATAATTTTTCTGCTTGGGTATCCTTGGTTTTTTTAAGATTAATGAAAAATTCTTCCCAATCTGCCAATTTTGGATAGCTGACATTCGCAAAAAGCCTAACATTATATTGACCAGATTTACTTGTGTTTGCAATAATTTTCATGGTATAATTTCTTTCTTCTCCAGCTTTTAACAGATTTACATAATTGGCATCCATAGTGATTTTTATACCATCTGAAAATTCATTATTATATGAAACTATACTAGATAAATTAATCCCCCTTAAGTCTACCGATCCATAATTTCTAAGGGAGAAGGGTATTTTTATATAATTGTTATCAGATATAGTTATGTCCCCGGGTGTTATTATTCTTAACGAATAAAATTTTAATTTTGTTATAGAGCCGCCACCACCACCGCCAGAAGAGGGCGTGGGAGTTGGGGCCACTTGTGGGGCTGTAAATTTTATTTGAATATTGTCAATTTGGTCTGAAGTGTTATTATCACTTCCCCTGATTGAGATGGCTTCTTCGTGTGCAGTTTTATTAGTAGTCCCTATTTGAATGTTCCATCCATTTATGTGCGTAATAAAAATATCTCCGGTCGACGGAACTTTTACAAATGTTGCGCTTTGCAAATAGTAACTATCCGACACATCTTCGTCAGAGAAATATTTATTTAAATTCAAATTAATAAGACTGTTATAATCTGACGTTAGAAGACTTATATTAGAGATTGCTTTCATTGGTGCATTTGTGTGACTAATATTTAGTTTGAAGGTAAAATTAGTAGCGATGGATTCTCTTTGTTTAATCGTTAGGTTTGTTATATTTGATGGATATACACGTAATGTCAAATTTTTTAGATTTCCATATGTTTCGTCATTGAAATCTGGGAGAAAATTAATAACTACCGAATTATTCGTTTCTACTTTAGGAGTTAATGATTCTCTTAATTTTGGTGCACCATAAATACAGTTTGACGCATCATGAAAAGAACAAGACATATTTCCAATCCAAAGCTCATAGGTGAGGTTTGTTTTTAGCGTCTGATTAATTATAAAAACAAAATCTCTTGAAAAATTTTCAGTTAAATTAAATACGCTATTTTGTGTTGGATAATCTAGTGTGGTATGCCCGTAAACATATATGTAAAAAATTTGGGAGTCTGTCAAATTCTTGCTATCCTTAACTGTCACATTATATCCCCATATCCCAGAATCATTTAAATCCATATTTGCTGAAATTCTTTTTGCTGAAATTATTAAATTAGGGGCTGATGTGTTTAATTTTGAAATAGAATATATCAAACTTATGTTGTTAAAATCATCTTTATCGTCGGTTGCATTAACTGATAAATTTAAAGAATCGTGGATTGTCAGTGACTGGTTTTTTATTGATTGTAGGACTGGGGGAATTTCTGATTCTTTTATATCTAGAAAAAATATTATATTGGTGGAGTTTCCATTTGCATCCGTAGCATTAAGAAAAACTGTCCAATTCCCTACCTGTGAAATATTTGGGTTAAAGGTGGCGACATAAAAGGCATGTGATTGGTTGCTATTATCTCTAAACCCAACAAATGAGAAATTAAATAATTTATTGTTTGTGGTATTTCGTGTGAAGGTTATGTTTATTTTCACTGATTCATTATAATAGTTTTTTTGAGGAATTAGGAAATCGTCGTCATTGATTGTGATATTAAATGTGCTTTCGTTTTTTTCATCCAAAGAGACTGTAGAGCCGTTTGTAATTGATGTAAGGTTGCCTCCGCTAAACGAATAGATTGTTGGAACATCCTCTGTGTTGGAAATATTGAAAATGAATGTTGTTGATCTGTTTATCTTTCCATCGCTGGCTATAATAGAAACATTATGAAACCCTACGTCGTAATCTGTTGGAGTAAAATTAATAATTCCCTGGGTCCCAAATGTTTTCATGGAATCAAATGCTCCCGATATATTTTTGTAATAAAAAGTTACATTGTCTCCATCTGCATCTGTTACATTTTTTGTGAGATTATAGAGGAAATTTTTTCCTTCTGTTAAGTTTAACAATATTGGGTTAGATACATTCCATTTTGGTGGATTATCAATCACTACATCGACGATAAAAATTTTGCTATCAGTGTTTCCTGCCACATCTGTTACATTAACCATAATACTTTGGTTTCCAAGAATAGTGTGGTTAATTGCATAACTGTAATTTAAAATCATTATTGAAGAAGAGGAGTTGCCTGACGACGACGATAGTCCTGAAGTAACCCAAGAGGTGTTTGTCGTAAAATTTAAAATTTCATTTTTAACGCTTTTGTCTTGAATTAATAAATCATCATCATACCCCGTCACGGTTATGTTCTTGTTTTCATAAATTGTAATATTTGGTATCTCTCCCAGAGAAACATTTGACTCGGTATAATTGACGAAAAGTTCTATATCGGCTGTTTTGCCCGTCTTTGTATTTATATCATAAACGTTAAAATCGATCGTCCAATTTCCCACATTCTCCTTTCCTGGAGTTACCGAAACTGGCAATGAATAAAAAAAATTTGAGGAGTTGCCTGCATTATTTGGATAAAACCAACTAGAATTTGTTGGAGAATAGGAACTATCTTTAAAAAACCCGTAACTTGATAAATCTATTTTGTCCGCTGTTCCTTGAGTTGTTATATTAATTGTGCAATTGAACATTTTCCCCTCTTTTGCTAGTCCGCTACAATTTGATGCATCGATGGAAAGAGAAGAGAGAAGTGTTAGCGTGGTATTTCTGCAATGGCTTTGATTATTATCATAATTAGAGTCACGGTAAAGGGGTGGGGCTACTCCATTAATATTATCATGAACACAAATTGTTAAATTATAGCTACCTACATCTTCGGTTGTTAAATTTGAAAGTTCGAATATAGATGTTGTGTTGGATGTTATTGCTATATCAGAGGAGTTTGTTATGTTATTGTATGTCAGGTTGCAATCGTTTTTTGTGCTCCATGGTGCGAGTTTACAACCTAAAAAGGTTACATTGTATTGTAGTGGATATTGTTTTTCTTCATCGCTTCCAGATAGAGTGATATTTTTTTCTGTGCTCCCAGTTATCGGAATTAATGCACTATAAGAGGGGCTTAAATAAAAATTTGGTGGATCATTGGATGCATTTATTATAAACCCGAACACCACTCCCGAGCTAGTTTCTGGACTATCTGTGGTGTTGTATGCAATAAATGGTATCTCAAAAAAACCTGTTTGGTTATTTGAGGTGGCATTGATTGAGAGCTTCCCAGTTGATGAATTAATTATGGATATCCATTTAGAAATTGAGTCTGCACTAACATTATATGTCCCGCTAGAATTAGTCCATTTTACATATGTTCCAATATTTGAATCAATTGCAAAACGAACATCATTATTGAATCCTGTTATATTTACACTCAAATTATGGTAGTGAAGGGTGTCTTCCACTACTGTATAATTGACATTGTTTCCTCTCCATTGTGGGCTTGTTGCCGAGACAATTATTGACATCATTAATATTAGAATCCCAAATAATATGACTATTTTTGTTTGTTTAAATTTGTTCATTTTTTGCCCCTCTCTTTCCTGTGTTATTTTTATACTTGCTTCCATTGTTGCATAGATTAATCTGTGTTTGACTGTATAATATTAATGATAAAAAATTCTGGAGTGACGCAATTACAATTAACAAGATTACCACCTTTTTGTTCATCCTTAATTTAAGTATTCTCGATATAAAAATCTATTTACTTTATCAGAATTTTGTCTTAAAAAATATAATAAGATTGAAGGGAACCTTCAGAACTATCGCTCTGCTTTGGCTTTTATTTAGTTGCAGGAGTTTTGTTATTTTGGGGTTTTAAACAACTAACAGCTACTACATTAATGGTTTTATTGTTAAAAATTAGGGGCACTTCTTGACAAGATGAAACACCCTTGACTATCTGGCTGATAGCGAATTGATATCCTTGACGCCCTCCTTGTTGGAATATTAGGGTGTTTCTTTTTTGGTATTGACTATATCCGATGTAACCTATGGATAAGATTAATAAAACCGCCAACACAATCATTGTGATATCTTTATTTTTCATTTTATTTGGTAATCTTTTATAATATTTTTTTCTTTTTATATCTTTTCATTATAATTCTAAAATTTGCTAAATAGTTTTTCTGTGGGTTATAGATTACCTTTTCTTGCAAGTATTTTAAGAAGTATTCGATTTCGTAAGGTTTATATACTCGTATTTATGATAACTTTTGTGTACATCCAAAACTTAAATGTTTGGATGAAGATAATTTTGTGATTGGTTGATCACGATGGCTCATCCTGAGTGCTATCAGGAAAGTTGTCAGGTAGCGAAGACTGCTATGGAATAGATGCTAATGGGTTTGCATGAACATTTGTTGGTGCTAAACAGTAAGGCTGAAGTTCCTAGGAAAATTAAAAATGACAGACGAGAACGGAATACGTAGTGGAAGTTTACAGTTTTATCCTAGAGTTAGAGCTAAAAAGGTTATACCTAGTGCGAACTGGAAACCATTAAGTGGTATAGATGTGGGTTTTATGGGATTTATTGGCTATAAGGTTGGTATGATTTCTACTTGGGCTAAAGATGATACTGAGTATTCTATGACCAAGGGAAAAAGGATATCCATTCCATCTACATTGATTGAATGTCCTGTTATGAAAATTTATTCTGTTAGATTCTATAAAAATGGAAAGGTTTCAAAAGATGTAGTTGTGTCAAATGATAAAGTTTTGAAGAAAAGTCTGAAAATTGGAAAACATATTGGCAAAATTGAGGCAGATTTAGATTTTGATGATGTTAGAGTTGTTATGTATTCTATGATTGGGGATAGTGGGATTGGAAAGAAAAAAGTAGATTTAATTGAGGTTGGGGTTTCTGGGGATAAAGATGAGAAATTAGATTTTATTAAGAACAATATCGGAAAAAATATCTCTGTGGTGGATGTTTTTAAGAATGGACTGGTTGATGTTCGTGGAGTTACTAAGGGATATGGAAGTTGTGGTCCTGTGAAGAGATTTGGAATTTCGTTAAAAAGTCATAAGAGTGAAAAGGGACAAAGAAGACCAGGTAGTCTTGCTCCTTGGCATCCAGCAAGAGTAACATTTAGGGCTCCGCAAATGGGACAGACTGGATATCATAGCAGAATATCCTATAATAGCTTAATTTTAGAATCTGGGAAAATAAGTGAAAAAAATATTAATAAAAAGGGTGGTTTTAAACATTATGGATTGGTTAAAAATGATTACCTCATTTTGAGAGGATCTGTTCCAGGACCTGCTAAAAGAGGTATTTTTATAACATCGGCACTTAGGGCTACAAATTATCAGAGCAGGAAAAAATTTGAGGTAATTGAATTAAGATGAAAGTAAAACTTTATGACAAAGCTGGGAATACAAAAGGAGATATTAGTTTGCCAAAGTGCTTTAATTTTAATGTTAGGGCGGATATTTTATTAAAGGTTTTTGAAACACAAAAGGGTGTTTTTAGTCAAGTTTATGGAGCAAAAGAGGGTGCTGGTGCCCAATATTCTGCATCTGGTATAAGTAAGAAAAAAAGGCATGATTGGAAGGGAACTTATGGGAAGGGAATTTCTAGAGTTCCAAGAAAGATTATGTCTCGGCATGGTTCTAGCTTTAATTGGATTGGTGCTACAATTGCATCAACTAGGGGTGGAAGAAGGCCGCATGCGCCTAGATCGGGAAAGAATTTATTTAAAAAAATTAATAAGAAAGAGTTAATGATTGCATTAAAATCCGGTTTGGCTGGGACATTTAGTAGTAAATTCTTAGAAAAAAAATATAATAGAAAAATGGAGTTAGGTGGAGTTTTTGATTCGGAAATTTTAGATATTAAGACAAAAGATTTTATTTCTATTATGAAAAAGGTTTTTGGGGACTCATTTAATTCCGTTCTAAAAAAGAAATCAATCCGTGCAGGAATTGGGAAGATGAGGGGTAGAAAATATAAATCCAATGCTGGATTGTTGTTTGTTATTGGCAACGAGGAGACAACAAGAAGAAAGGGTATTGAAATTGTAAAGGTTAATGATTTGGCAGTAAAGGATTTGGCACCAAATGGTGTTGCTGGAAGATTGGTTTGTTATACAGAGAAAGCTATTGAAGAAATTGGGGGTCGATTTTTATGAAAACTATAATTTTAGAAAAGGTAAAATCTACAGAAAAGATTGTTAGGCAAATTGAAGTTGATAATATTTTAGTTTTTGTTGTAGATAGGGCAATTAGTAAGCCAGAAATTAAGGCAGAAGTTGAAAATTTATTTGATGTAAAAGTCGTAAAAGTTAGAACACATACCATGGAGAACAAAAAAGTAGCCTATGTAAAATTAAATTCGGAGTTTCCAGCTGTAGATGTTGCTACAAAGCTGGGAATGATGTAATGGGAAAGAGAATAATACAACAGCGACGAGGAAGAGGAGGACATACTTATAAAGTTAGAGAAAAGGCTGGCAAGATTAGGGTTGGTTATTTGTGTGATTTGGATGGAGATTTCAAATGTGTTAAGTTAACATCAAGTGTTGGGCATTCTGCTCCTATTGCAAAATTTATAAATAAACAGGGTGTTTCTTTTTGTAGTTTTGCCGTTGATTTGATTTATGTTGGACAAAATATTTCTATTAATGGAAGTATGAATGGTGATATTGCTAAGCTTGGTGATTTAAAAAATGGGACAGCAGTTTTTAATATTGAACATAATCCTGGAGATGGTGGAAAGTTTGTTCGAAGTGGTGGAAATTTTGCTACCGTGATGGCAAGAGAAGGAGATATTGTAAAAATTATGATGCCATCTAAAAGACCAAAAAAATTTAATGTTAATTCTCGTGCGACAATTGGAAAATCTGCTGGAGATGGTAGGGTTAGTAAGCCTATTTTGAAAGCTGGTAAGAAGTTTTATATAATGAAAATGAAGTCTAAATTATGGCCACGGGTTTCTGCGGTTAAAATGAATGCAATCGATCACCCCTTTGGTTCTGGACGGGGAAAGCGTATAAAAAGTAAAATTGCCAAGAGAAACGCTTCTCCTGGTAAAAAGGTTGGACATTTAAGGCCGAGCAGGACAGGGAGGAAGAAAAAATAAAATGGTAGAAGAATTAGCGAGAAAAAGTAAAGAGAAATTTTTTAGAGGGGAGAATGTAGAAAAACTAAAAAATATTAGCACTAGGGAATTTTCCAAACTTGTAAAGGCGAGAGCCAGAAGAACTCTCTTGAGAAATTACAATGTAGTGGATGCTTTTGTAAAAAAAGTAGAAGCGAAAGCTGCTAAGGGTAAAATGACCAAAACACATAATAGAACTATTGTTATCGTGCCTCGTATGATTGATAAGGTTATTGGGGTTCATAATGGAAAGGAATTTATTAAGGTTATTATTAATTCCGATATGCTTGGGCATAGACTGGGGGAATTTTCTATGACTAGAAAAATAGCTAAACACACATCTCTAAATAAGAAGAAATAATGGTAGAAGAAGAAAAATCAGCAACTAATATTGAAATAGAAAAGAAAAATAATAAAGTGGAGATTAAAGAGAAGACTAAGGAGAAAGATAAAATTGAAAAACCAGAAGTTAAGAAAAAACACACAAATAAGGTTAAACATATAAAAAGAGATATTGCAGTCGCTAACGGATTTGATATTAAAATATCTCCAAAACAATCTAAATATGTTTGCCGTGTTGTTCGTGGTAAAAACCCTAAAGTTGCCATTAAAAGGTTAGAAGATGTCATTAGCGAGAAAAGACCAGTTCCTATGGCTGGACTTGAAGTTGGACATAAAAAAGGAAAAGGGCTTGCAGGTGGTAAATTTCCAAAAAATGCGTGTAAAGCTATTATAGAAATTATAAAACAAGCTGTAGCAAATTCTGTAGTCGCTGAAATTGAAAATCCTATTGTGGCAATTGCTAAAAGTAATAGGGCAGCTAGTCCATATAAAAAAAATGGGCGTAAGGCAAAAAGAACACACATTTATATTGAGATAAGAGATAGACTTAAAATGATGGAGGAAAAAAAGAAATAATGGAAGAGAAAAGATTTATTGGTGTTATGAAGGACGAGTATAATGTAAAACAATTTGTAAAACGAATGTTTGGAAAGGGGAAGGTTTCCAGAGTAACAATTGAATATACTCCTGTGGGAGAGAGGATAATTGTTGCAACTCACCGTCCTGGTTGGATTATTGGAAGAAAGGGAGAAAAGATTGCAGAATTAACTGAAGTTTTAAAGAAACGATTTAAACTAGAAAACCCACATGTTGATATAGATGAAATTATTCATCCAGAATTTGATGCGCAATTAGTGGCTGATGATATTGCTGTTACATTGGAAAGATTTGGCTCACAAAAATATAAGGCATCTAGTTATCGTTCGCTTGGAAGAATTAAGAACGGTGGGGCTCTTGGTGCAGAAATTGTAGTTTCTGGTAAATTACCTAGTGATAGATCCAGAACATGGAGATTCACATTTGGCTACTTAAAGAAAACCGGAGATGCCTCTAAATTGGTTGATAGAGCTGAAGCTGTGGCAAAAACAAAACAAGGTATTGTTGGTATTAAAGTTGCTATTCTGGCCCCTGGCGTTAAGATGCCTGACCAGATAACAGTAGATGAAAAATTAATTGAAGATATCCGAAAAAATATTGCTTTTAATAATGAAGAAGACAAAGGAAAAAAGAAAGACAAACCTAATAAATCTAAGAAAATATCTGGAGATAATAAATAATGGTAGAGAATAAAAAACTAAGCGAGAAAGAAATTTTTAAGAAAATTAAAGATTTGAAAATTGAATTACTAAGGAGTCCAACTAAGAGAGGAAGGGTTAAAAAGGAAATTGCGAGACTTCTAACTATGATGAATTTAAATAAATCATTGGAGGAAAAGAAGTAAGTGGAAATTTGTCCAAAGTGTGGTTTGCCCGAGGCTGCTTGTGTTTGTAGCGAGATTGCTAAAACACAGCAAAATATTGAAGTTAAAACCGAAAAAAGACGCTTTGGAAAAGTTAATACAATAATTTCAGGATTTGACGACGGTGTTAATATCAAGGCTATCGCAAAAAAGCTCAAAGGAAAAAGGGCTTGCGGGGGTACTGTAAAAAACAAGGTTATTGAATTACAGGGAAATCATAAGGGATTTATTAAATCTATTCTGATTTCCGAGGGATTTTCCGAAAAACAGATTAAAGATTAAGATGGTAAAAGAAAAAATAAAACAAACAGAGAATATAAAATGCAAGGATGATTTTTGTCCTATTCATGGGAATAAAAAATTAAAAATGCGTGGTAGGACATTCAAGGGAGAAGTAGTTAAGCTTTTGCCTGGTAGGGTTAGTATACAGTTTGAAAGGATGATTAAACTACATAAATATGAAAGATATGAAAAACGAAAAACTAAGATTCATGCTAGATTACCAGAATGTATGAAAAATAGTGTTGTTATGGGTGATTTAATTGAGGTAGCAGAGACTCGTCCTATCTCTAAAATGATTCATTTTGTCGTTTCTAAAATAATTAAAAAACAGGAGAAAGTAGAATGAAAGCTATAAGTGCACGAGCTACGAAAAGTTTGAATATAGGTAGTTTACTTAACGCTTGTGATAATAGTGGAGCTCGTATTGTAAAATTAGTTTCCATTAAACACGGTAAAACATCAAAGGGTAGGATGGGATATGCAAAAATTGCGGATCATGTTAAAGTTGCAGTCAGAAAGGGTGACCCAAAAATGAAAGGGGAAGTTTTTGATGCTGTTTTGGTAAGACAAAGAAAGCCATGGAAAAGAAATAATGGAGAAAGGATATGCTTCTCAGATAATGCAGTTGCTTTATTAAAAGATGATAAGGGAAACCCTAAAGGAACTCAAATAAAGGGTGCTGTTGCTCGTGAAATTCAAGAAAGATGGAAAGAAATTGCTAAAATTGCGGGGAGTGTATATTAATGAAGTCTGAATTTAATAAGTCGTGGAATTCAAGTAAGCAACCTAGGAAGCAGGTTAAGTTCAGGGCGAATGCACCAAATCATATTAAGAAAAAATTTATGGGATCATGTTTAGATAAGTCATTAAGAGTGAAACTTGGACGAAGAACTGCTAAAGTTAGAAAAGGGGATGAGGTTAAGGTTATGAGAGGGAAATTTAAGGGTAGGCAAGGGAAGGTTGGATTTATAGATATAAAGAATTGCAGAATTCAAATTGATGGCGTTCAAAGAATGAAATCAAAGAATCTTGGGGGAGAAAAAATGGTTAGCTGGTTTCATCCGTCCAAAGTTAAAATAATTATTTTAGATGAAAATGATGGTAAAAGATTCGGAAACAGAAAGAATATTAAAAAAGAAACTGAAAAGATTGATGATAAAAAAGACAAAAAGGATACATCTAAAAATGAAAAGGAGAAGAAAGAATAATGGCTCACATAAAGAAAACTAATATGCCGAACACATGGCCAATTCCACGAAAGGGAAAGAGAAAGAGATTTATTGCGGTTCCTAGTCATGCTACAGGAAAGGGGATTAGTTTGCTTTTTTTGTTGCGAGATGTTCTAAAACTTGCCAAAACAAGAAAAGAAGTTAGATATATGACGCTTAATAATATGGTTAAGATTAATATGAAGTTTCGTCAAGATGAAAATTTTCCAGTTCAGGTTTTTGATGTTTTGAATTTGTCTTCTCAAGATAGTCATGGGGATTCAAATAATATTATTTTAAATTATAGGTTGGAGATTGTCAACAAGAAATTTAATTTAGTTGAGATAGATGAGAAAGAAGCTGGGAAGAAAATAGTTAAAGTTATCGGGAAGAAAATAGTTAAAGTCAAGGGTAAAAATAAAAATACCGTTCAGATGAATTTGGATGATGGACAGAATTTTTTAACCAATCTTAAATTTAATGTTGGGGATTCTGCTGTTATAGATAGCAAGAAGAGTCTAGTTGCTAAAATTTTAAGTTTGAAGAAGGGTGCTAAAATTGAAGTTATTGGTGGGAAACACATTGGAGAAAAGGGAGAGATGGCTGGTATTAAAGAGCTATCTCGTGGTAAGGATTACGAAATTAAATTAAAAAATAGAAATGTAATATTACCTTATAAAACTATTTTGGTGATTGAATAAATGGCAGAAAATAAAATGAGAAAAATTAAGATAGACAAGATCGTCTTGAACGTTGGTGGAGTTGGAGAAAAGCTAGATAAGGGCTTAATTTTGTTGGAAAATATTTCTGGGAAAAAGGCCATAAAAGTTAAGGCTGTTAAAAGAATTCCTACGTGGAATGTTCGTCCTGGATTAGAAGTTGGGGCAAAAGTTACGATTAGGGGATCGGCTGCATTAGATATGGTTAAAAAATTACTACCAGCTATTGATAATACATTGAAAGAAAAACAAATTCAGACTAACTGTTTTTCTTTTGGTATTCGTGAATATATAGAAATTCCTGGAGTAGAATATATACGAGAAGTGGGAATTATGGGATTTGAAATTAGTGTTGTTTTTAGTAGAGCTGGTAAATCTGTCGAAAGGAAAAAGGTTAAAAGGGGAAAATCACATAGGCTGGATGTTAGTAGAGAAGAAATTGAAGATTATTTAGTGACTAAATTTAGAACTGAAATATTGAGAAAGAAAAACAAAACTATGGAGACAGAAGAATGAAAACATATAACGTATTATTAAACCTTGGAGGATGTTTATATGACAGCAAGTGATTGGAGAAAAATAACAAGACAATTAAGATCTAAGCCTGCTGTCTTAAGAAAATTCTTGAAACATAATAAACCAAAGAATAGAGAATACGGAGTTGCTGCCCAAAAATGTGAAGTTTGTGGGAGGCATGGAAGTCACATCTCATCTTATAATTTAAATTTATGCAGACACTGCTTTAGAGAATTGGCAGTTGAGTTGGGGTTTAAAAAATATAGTTAATATGGAAAATAATAAAATAGGAGAATTCGAGAAATGAGTCAAGATGTTGTAGCGGATGGATTAAACCAAATTATGAATGCTAAACGTATTGATAAAAAAATCGTATCTATTAAAAGATACTCTAAGGTTTTATTGAACTTATTTGAAATAATGAAAGAAAAGGGATATATATCTTTTGAAGTTAGTGAAAGTGGAGACGTTGTAATTGTTAATATTTTAAAGTTGAATGAATGTCGTGCAGTAAAACCTAGATATTATGTTGGCGTTGGAGATATAGACAAATATCTAAGACGGTTTTTATCATCAAGAAATTTTGGAACACTTATTATCTCTACAAACAAAGGAATGATGGATCACAAAACTGCTATTAAAGAAAATATGGGAGGAAGCGTTATTGCTTATTTTTATTAAAATGAATAAAGATATGGAACGTATTATTGAAATGGGGGAAGGGTTAAGTGCTTCTGTGGATGGAAATAGGTTTGAGGTTAAAGGAAATGGAAAAGAACTATCTAGAGTTTTTGATATTGGAAAAATTAAAAGTGAGATTAAAGGTGGTAAAATTATCTTAACGGTAAAGGGTGGGACAAAAAGAGAAGCTAAGATGATTGGGACTATTTGGGCACATTTAAAAAATATGGTTAAAGGAGTTGGTGAAGATTTTACTTACGAGTTAGAAATTTGTAACATACATTTTCCCATGAATGTGAAAATAGAAAAAGACAAGGCAGTTATTAAGAGTTTTTTGGGAGAGAAAACTATACGTGAAGCTAAAATCTTAGAAAATGTTAAAGTTGATGTCTCTGGCTCTAAAATTGTTATCACCTCTTATGATATTGAAGCTGCTGGACAAACTGCAGCCAATCTGGAAAAAGCTACTAAGCTAACTGGCAGAGATAGAAGGATTTTCCAAGATGGAATATTTATAACTAAAAAACCATATAGAGTAATTTAAAATGGAAAAGAAAGAAAAAGAAAAATCTGTATCGAGAAGATCTAAACCTAAATTTTTAAGAACAGACTGGCATAAAAAAATTAGACTAGGTAAGGGTGTTAAAAAGAATCAGAAGTGGCATGGGGCGAAGGGAAGACAGAATAAACTTAGACTAAATAGGAAGGGTAGAATGCAACGTCCAAAAGTAGGATGGGGATCTGATAATAAAATTAGAGGATTTATTGATGGTGTGAAAACTGTTAGAGTTGAAAATCTTAAAGAACTTAATATGGTAAAAAAAGGGAATGCTATAATTATTGGTAAAATTGGAAATAAAAAAAAGCTGTCTATATTAGAAAAAGCAAAAGCTATGGAGATTATTGTTTTGAATAGATACAAGAAAATATTATCAAATGTAACTCGGGGAAATTCTTTAGTGGGGGACAAACAATGAATTTATTAAAAAGAAGAATCTTGGCAGCCAAGGTATTAAAAGTTGGGAAGGGTAGAATTATTTTTGCTGAGAATAGACTTGGTGAAATTAAAGAAGCTATAAGTAGGGTGGATATTTTAGATTTGCATAAAAGTGGAGCTATTCTTATTAGGGAAGTTAAGGGAAGAAGAAAAATTGTTCGTCGTAAAAACAGAAGAAGAGTTGGTAAGATAAAACAAAATCTGAATAGAAGAAAATCTGAATATGTTATTATAACTAGGAAATTAAGAAAGTTTGTTCGGGGTCTTTTTAGAACTGGTAAAATTAATGCCGAAGATAAAAGAGAGATTAGAAGACAAATTAGAGCTAGGAAATTCAAGAGCAAAAGACAGTTAAAGGAGAGTTTGGAGGAATAATATATGGGATTACGAACACAAAAACGAAGAAGAAGAGAAAACAAGACAGACTATAGAGCTCGTCGGACATTATTAGTATCTGGATTGCCAAGAATTGTTATAAGAAGAACAAATAAATATTTTATATTACAATCCGTCGAAAGCAATGAGGCTCAGGATAAAGTTATTACTACAATTAGTTCTAAAGAACTCTTAAAAAATGGATGGGATAAAAATAAAGTTGGAAGTTTAAAATCTATTCCTGCTGGATATCTCTCTGGAATTTTATTTGCTAAAAAAATAGGCAAGGGAAAATTTATTGTGGATTTAGGAATGTCTAGGACTGATAAAGGTGGGAGAATATTCTCTGTTGTTGCTGGCTTAATTGAGGGCGGTTTAGATATTCCAGCCAATAAAAAGGTATTCCCAAATGAAGAACGATTAATGGGCGAACATATCAAAATAAAGAGTATGGTTGAAAAAGTTATGGGAGGGCTAAAGTAATGGAAAAAGAAATAGTGGGAAAAACTGATGCTACGGAGCAATTGAAAGAGATGGAAAAAATAGTAGAAAAGAAGGAACAGAAAGAAGATCAGAAAGTTTCTAAGGAATTTGATGAAAAAGCCAAAGCTAGAGAGAGGGGTGGAAGGTATGGTGGAAATAGACAGAGAGAAAGTTTCGAAGAAAAAATTGCTAGAGAGCAAAAAGAAAAACTAGAAAGATGGATTCCATTAACAGAATTGGGAAGAAATGTTCGGGCTGGGAAAATTACTAATATTGATAGCGTTTTAGATGAGAATAAAAAAATTATGGAATCGGAAATTGTTGATATATTAATCCCTGGATTGAAAATCGATAGCCTCTTTATAGGACAAGCTAAGGGAAAATTTGGAGGAGGAAAACGACGACCATTTAGACAGACACAGAAGAAAACAAGAGAAGGCAATGTTTTAACATTTGGAGTTATGGCAGTTATTGGAGACGGAAAAGGACATGTAGGAATTGGCTACGGGAGAGCCTCTGAGACCTTACCAGCAAAAGAAAAAGCTATTAGGAAGGCTAAGTTAAATATTGTTAGAATAGAAAGGGGCTGTGCTTCTTTTGATTGTTCATGTGACGAACAGCATAGCATTCCTATTGCGGTTGAGGGAAAATGCTCTTCTGTTGTCGTTAAATTAATGCCAGCACCACAGGGAACTGGGTTAGTTGTTAATGACGAATTAAAGAAAATATTAAAAGCAGTTGGGATTAAAGATGTTTATAGTAAATGTTTTGGTAAATTGAGAACGACATTTAACACGGGGAAAGCATGTATGGCTGCATTGAATAAAATTAAGGAGATACAAATGTAATGGTATATTTTGTTATTAGAATTGCGGGGCAGACTAAAAATAAAAGATGTGATAATGAAACATTGAATAGGCTTAAAATTAGGAAAAAATTTGCCTCTGTTTTAGTTGAAGAGAATGATGTTATTCGTATGGGAATGGTCCGTGCTGTTGCTCATATGGTTGCCTTTGGAAAGGTTGATGATAATTTTATTAAGGAATTGGATGAAAAACGACCTGCTAAAAATGGTGTTCATTTCTTACATCCTGCACGTGGTGGATTTAAAAAAAGTTCTAGATTATTAACTCCAAAAGGAATCCTTGGAGAGCATAAAGATATAGTTAAATTGGCAGGTAGAATGTTATGAGGGTTCATAAAAGACCAAAAAATTCTAGGATTCGTGGGGCAAGAACTGTTGGGTGGGGATTTCGACAAAAACACAAGGGACATGGAAACAAGGGTGGTTTTGGAATGGCTGGAACTGGGAAAAGAAGCGATCATAAAAAACAAGCTGCTTTAGAATCCGATAAGAAAAAGAGATACTTTGGGAAACAGGGTTTGACTTCTAGAGGAACAGCAATTGCTAAATATAGAAGAATTAATCTCTTTACCATTAAAGATAATTTATTTAACAAAGAGAAACAAAAGATTGATTTAGGAAAGTATAAAATTCTTGGAACAGGAAATGGTTTTAACGCTGAAATTACTGCATTAAGTGCTACACAAACTGCAATTGATAAGATAGAAAAAGCTGGTGGTAAGATTATCCTACCTAAGAGAAAGGAAGATATTAAGCAGTGGGCAGTAAAAAAGAAAGATAATAAGAATTAATTAATAAGAGAGACCATATCTAAACTGTAATTATGTTTTTATTATAAAATTTTAGGCTCTACAAAACTTTATAAAACATTTTGGTAAACATATTATATGGCTTTGAGAGATTGGATGCAAAATTTACCAGAAGTTCGTGCCCCGACGGAAAAAAGAGTAAGTTTTAATATTAAATTAAAGTGGACAGCAATTATCTTAGTTGGTTATTTTATTTTAGCCAATATCCCATTGTTTGGTATTAATTCTGGAAGCCTCTCTCGGTTTGAATATCTTGCTATTCTACTTGGAACTAGTTTCGGCTCTATTATTACTTTGGGTATTGGTCCAATTGTTATGGCTTCAATAATTCTGCAATTATTACAAGGTGCACAGATATTGAATATTGATACAAACACAGATGAGGGGAAAAAATTCTTTCAGGGATTACAGAAAATATTGACATTTGCATTTGTTCTTTTCGAGGCTATGGTTTATGTTCTAATGAACGGTATTGCCGCCAAACCTGGATTTACTGGGTTAGTTATTTTTCAATTGTGCGTGGGTGGTATTTTAATTGTGTTTATGGATGAGGTTGTTCAAAAATGGGGCTTCGGTTCTGGTGTTTCGTTGTTTATTGCAGCTGGTATTGGTTGGAGGCTATTCAGCCAGTTGTTCCAGTTTATCGGACCACAGGGAACATTTGGGGCTAGTGGTAAGGTTTTGGCTATTGTTGCATCTGTAATGATTGGTGATGGAACTGGTGCGGCTAATGCGTTGTTTCCAATTCTTACTACCGCAGCACTGTTTTTGGCCGTTGTTTTTGCACAAAGTCTAAAGGTGGAAATACCACTAGCGTTTGATAGAATACGTGGACATTCTGTAAAGTGGCCCCTGGAATTTTTCTATGCGGGAGTTATTCCGGTTATTCTTGTTTCTGCCCTAACTGCAAACTTGCAATTATTTGCATCTTTATTACAAAATTGGGTTGGGCATGCTACATTCTTAGGGGGTTTTGCTTCTGGTGGTCAGCCAATTAGTGGAATAGCTTTTTGGGTCCATTCTACTCCATTACTAGAAACAATTATTACTGGTAGTTTTAGATGGATATATGCAGCTCAAGCTTTTTCTTATGTTTTATTTTATACTGTATTTTCTATAATATTTTCTTATTTTTGGATTGGAACATCCGGTATGGATGCAAGGAGTCAGGCTAAGAATATTATGAGTAGTGGAATGAGTATGCCTGGATTTAGAAAAGATGAAAGGGTTTTGGAGTCTATCTTAAAAAGATATATTGGACCACTAACAATTATGGGTGGTGCCGCAATCGGACTATTAGCTTCATTCGCTAATTTGCTTGGTGCATTAGTTGGAGGAACAGCAATACTTCTTGCGATTATGATTTTATATCAATTGTATCAGGACATTGCACAGCAACACGCAGTGGATATGAATCCTGCATTAAAGGGATTTTTTGGGGCGTAAGTTTATATAGTTAAAATAATATTTTTTTATATGGTGATTGGAGAAATGTTAGTTGCAAATCATAGAGTGGCAGTTGCTTCTATTGGGTTTTTTTCTGTTGTAGTTACATTAATTTCCACATTGGTTCAAAAAAAATTTACAGATCAAGAGCATCTTAAGAGTCTGAAAAAAAGACAAAAAGAAATTCAGGCAGAACTAAAAAAAGAAAAAGAACCGAGTGTAATGAAAGAATTAAATGCTGAAATGTTACAACTAACTGCGGTTATGTTTAAGGGATCAATGAAACCAATGTTTGTAACCCTAATTCCTTTTTTGTTGTTATTTGCATGGCTAAAGGGTCTTTATAGTCCAATACTGGGCGGAAATTGGATTTGGTATTATTTGGGATATAGTATCGCTGCTAGTATGATTTTTAGAAAAATATTCAAAGTAGTATAATGCTTTTTCATAAAAAATAAAAACTCCTTCTATAATAAATTATGTTACCTCGAAGTCATTTCTTGTTTGGAATTGTAACCTCTCTTTTTATTTATATCCTCTTTCCTACCATTGGAATTTTGAATTTGATTATCTTCTTTGGGGCAAGTATTTTAATCGATGTAGACCATTATTTATATTATGTATATAAAAAGCGAGATTGGAATTTGTTATCTGCAATCAAATGGTTTATGGATTATAGAAAAAATTCTGGGAACATTGGCACGAAGCAAGAACACGAACCCTATGATGTATTTTTTTTTCTTCATGGTTTTGAGATTTTGATTTTATTTGGAATACTTGGGTTGTTTGTTTCTAGGATTTTTTATTTTGCTTGTTTGGGGTTTGCTTTGCATTTAATTTTGGATTATATTAAATCAATAATGGATAGAAACCGATTTGGAAAGTTTTCTATTATCTGGAGCTATATTAATTATAAGAAGTTTGCATCTTTTAGGAAGACAATAGACTAGACAATTTTTCTTGGGCATTTTTTACAAATTCTTTCTGTTTCAATATCCCAAATTCTGAAATTATTCCTGTTATGTCTTTTAGTTTTGTTTTATCAAACGGAATGTTCAATATTTCTATATTTTTTTGATGTATGTCCCAAACCTCTTTGGTGGGGCGTTTTTGTATTTTTATTTTTTTTGTAAATTTTAAAGAAACTCCGCAAGTGTATGTTGGGATATTATGAGAGATGGCAAATTTTGATAGTGTTGATGTTCCGATTTTATTCGCTACCTCATTCTTTGTAAAGGCATCTGCTCCAAATAGAAAAATATCACACTTTGAGAGAATTTCTTCGGCTGCCATATCTGGAGCAATAATTATTTTTATTTTCGATTTTGCTAAATCCTTTGCCGTCATTCGTCCTTGCAACAATGGTTCAACTTCTGTTGTATAAACAACAAATTTTTTCTTTTGAATCTTGTGTGCATATTTTAAAATATCCATCACCGTTGAGCTATGGCAGTGCGTATAAACATTCATATTGTTCTTTATTAGCGTTGCCCCCTCTTTTGATATTTTTTTATGGGC
>VAPF01048231.1_pt1 | contig 36018 bp, 32 predicted proteins | sample 3393931 | NCBI WGS metagenome assembly VAPF01 (sample SAMN08290437, study PRJNA428436) | hydrothermal vent metagenome | isolation source: Deep-sea hydrothermal vent chimney | place: Atlantic Ocean: South-mid Altantic Ridge | depth 2773 m m | reverse complement strand
GATTTCCATAGAAAGCAAAAACATGAAAAGTTGAGGAAGTGCCGCCTGGGATAACCGGTTTGAAAAAGCGCCAGCCTTTTCAGGTCCGTGCTTATCCCTTTGTTGAGCGTTGCCCCACTGTTTTAAAAACTACTGAGCAACTGATCCAAAAGCAAATAATCGTTCAAAATGGAGAAGTATCCCTTTGCTCGTATCGGCTTGTTCTATTTCCTGGAGTAGCTTTTGTTTAAAACGTTGCTTCTGCTCTGCTTCTAATGGAGTCAAATATAGTTCTAAGCCGACTGAATCAAAGAAGTTGTAGACCTGTGAGGCCATCCCAAATCTAAAAGTATTTTGCATCTCCTTTACAACAACATTTTGGTATCCAGAGGCCTGTAACAAAATTTTATAATCCTTTGCAGTCGTGACAAACCATGGAAATTTCCAGTCTCGATAATAAATTTCAAAGCCAAGTGATTTAATGACTTGCCGAGCATAGACAATAAGTGGGTGATGGTCATTTAGTAAGGGAAATTGCAGCCCAATGCGACCGCCAAGTTTCAGGGCTTTGCTGATAGCCAAAAGAATTTTTTCGCTCTTTGGAATCCAGTGCAAAGCCGAATTAGAGAAAACCAGATCAAATTCTCGCTGGAACTGAATATGCTCTGCATCCAGCATGCGGAATTCGATATTCGAAGTGCCTGTAGCTTGAGTTTTCGCTTGAGCTATCATGGATGATGATGCATCAATACCTAGAACAAAACCCTGATTACATCGAGAGGCTAATTCAATGGTGAGATTGCCCACTCCACAGCCGATGTCCAAAATTTTCTCGTGGAGTTGAACACGGATAGTATCAATAAGTATCTGCCCCACTTCTGCCTGCAAATCAGAAATTGAAGCGTATTTTGAAGCATCCCAATCAAAGGTCATGTTTTACTCATATATGTTCATTTTCTATCAAAGACGCCCAACCAGTAATCATACGGTTTCTGTGCTTTCCCGGAATTTTACATGATTTTAAAGACATCTGACAAGATTTACAGGTTTTTTATACAGTTAAAGAAACATGATAACGGCATAAATAACGGGCAATTTTTTTACTTTGCATATCAAATCTGGTAATATGCAGAAAAACTGTATGAGTACTGGTTGAAATAATGAAGCAAAAAGAAATGGCGCAGTTACTAGCGGGAAGCTTGGATCTTCGGCGTAATTCAATTTTAGTGTTTTATGAAATAAAGTTATATTTTTATGGATGAACTGATGCTTTTTACGGATGGAAGTGTGAATGCTCAGTCAAATATCGGCTATGGGGCTTACCTCGCTGTCTCCGAAAGTGGACTTCCGCTGGATTTGCTAAGAGCGCGCGTGAAGGTGAGGCGATTTGAGCATACGTCTTCAACTAAACTGGAATTGCAGACTTTATTATGGGCGCTTGGGGATATACAGGCATTGGGTGGAATTTGAAGGAATGGTGTCAGGTCTTGATATTTGACAAAGCAAAGGTAGTCATATAAACTTTCTTCATGGGAAGACCTTTAAGAGTGGAATATCCCGGAGCACTGTATCACATAACAAGCCGGGGGAATGAGAGAAGCAATATTTTTAAAGACAATACAGACAGAATAACTTTTCTCAATATCCTCAAAGATTATCATGACCGACTTGGAATACTTCTACACAGCTATGTCCTAATGGACAACCACTATCACCTGATCCTTGAAACACCGAAAGGGAATCTTCTTAAAGTAATGCATGGAATAAACAGCAGATACACAATATATTTCAACAGGAGACATAAGAGATCAGGACATTTATTTCAGGGCAGATATAAAGCGATAATAGTAGACAAGGATGCATATTTAATACCGTTAAGCAGATATGTACATTTAAACCCAGTAAGGGCAAGTATGGTAGAGAACCCGGAACAATATAGGTGGAGCAGTTATCGTGGGTATATGGGGAAAGGGAAAGATGACAACTGGGTGGAGTACTCATGGGTGCTTTCGAAATTTGGTCAAAAAAGAAGGAAAGCAGAGCAACAGTACAGGAAATATATAGAAGAAGGTTTAATTGTGAATATAGAAAGCCCATTAAAAGATCTTTTAGGGCAGGTAGTGTTAGGGAGGGATGAGTTCAAGGAAAAAATAATGGAATACTTAGAGGGTAAACAGATAAGTCAAGAAATAGTGGAGAGAAAGAGGTTTGAGAAAAGAGCATTACCTGGTGATATAGTAAAAATGGTAGCTAAAAAATTTAATATGGAAGAGAAGGAAGTAAGGAGCAGGGGAGGAAAAGGAAACTTAGCGAGATTAGTGGCGATTTATATAATGCAAAGATACGCGGGAATAAGTAATGAGGAGATAGGTAAGCTATTTGGTGGTATACATTATAGTGCGGTAAGCAAGGCATCTGCAAGATTGAAAGAAAAGATGGCAAGCGACAAAAAACTTTCAAAACTTGTCAATGATGTTACTAATTCACATGTCAAGACCTGACACCATGGCCCGTCCTTATATAAGAAATAAAAAATGCTAGGAATAATATTATCGATAATTTTCCCTGGACTTGGCCAATTTTATTATGGTAAAAACGGTCGAGCTATAATGATGCTGTTATTGGGCCTTACACCTCTTTATCCGATAGCGTTAGCTTGGAGTATTATTGATATTATTCGACTCAACAAAAAGGGCGAAGCCCCAAAATTTGAAAAGAAAGAAGCCATCTGGGGAGTTATATTTCTTTTTGTGATAATACCAGTATGCTTCCTGATATTATTTTATGGATCATTCGTTTTATTAAATTGGTATTCAGAGGCATACAATAAACCAAGAATCGTAATGGAAGAAGGCAACGATATTGTTAATGCGTTAAACAAATATAAAAAAGAAAAAGGACATTATCCTGGAGATCTTCAACCGCTGATTAGCCGGAGTCCGATTCGATCAAGATGGGCATCAGACGCGTGGGGACAATCGTATCATTATGAAGTCTCAGGGGATAAAACAATTTTCAAGTTACTCTCGACGGGAAAAGATAAGACATTAGGAACAGAAGACGACATAATTATTAAGTAACAGTTAAAGAAATATAATAACGGCATAAATAACGGGAATTTTTTTACTTTGCATGCCCAGTCTGCTAATATGCAGAAAAACTATACGTTAGGTATATGAAATGAATAAACAACAGAAAATCATACAAGAGATTCAGCACAATAAGTTTGGATGCTTAATAGTCTTATTTTTGCAAATTTTCTTCTTTAGTATGCCCTATCTCGTTCATGCCGGAGATATTACAAGAGAGTTAATAGCCGACTGTAATCAGAACAGGATTGCAGAAGTTGAGCGACTCCTTGATGCGGGCGCTGATGTTAATGCAAAGGAAATGAGCGGTGCAACTCCGCTTTCAGCCGCAGCATCTAAAGGTTACCTCGGATTAGCTGAACTGCTTCTAGGCAGAGGGGCGAAGGTTGATCCAGGCGGATTCACCCCTCTAATGGCGGCTTCAATGAGCGGTCAAACAGAGATGGTTAAACTGCTTTTGAAACATGGCGCCAACGTCGATGCCGCTGATAAATCGTTCCACCGGACACCCCTCTGGCATGCCTGCACTAAAGGTCAACTGCAAATCGTTGAGATCCTGCTGAAACACGGTGCGAACATTCATTCCAGGGAGAGTAACGGTCGGACAATCCTGATGAATGCATATGGCCATACGGAAATCGTAAAACTTCTCCTGGAGCGCGGAGCAGATGTCAATGCAATAGACAAATCCGGAAATACCGCTCTCATCCGGGGATCCTATATTGACCGGCCGGAAACCGCCAGAGTGCTCATTCTCAATGGCGCCGACGTCAATGCCAGAAACCAAACAAAAGGCCAGACGGCACTCCTGCAAGCATGCAGTAAAGGGAGTCTTGAGACAGTGAAAGTCCTCCTGGAAAACGGCGCGGACCCAAATGACAGATACATGTTCAGGAACCCATTTGTTCAGCTCAACTTTGCTATTGCTCCTCCCGGCAGCACGCCGATACTTCATAAGATAAAGAAACACAAAATGACCACCCTGATGGAAGCGGCCCAAGGTGGCTTCCTGGAGATAGCCAGTATTTTGATTGACAAAGGGGTTGATGTAAACGCTTTTGATATTAATGGGTCCACTGCCCTTATGCTGGCTGCCTCAGCCGGGCATTTTCCCATGGTCGAACTGTTGTTAGATGCTGGAGCGGACATAAACCGGAAAAATGCCAAGGGACTTACAGCCTTAATGCTCGCCGCACTGTATAACCAAAAACAGGTAACCAAGCTTCTTCTCGCTAGGGACGCGTTTACAGAAACGGGGAGCATTCGAGGAGACACCGCCCTCATAATAGCCGCTCGCTATGGACACCTGTCGGTGGTAAAGGAGCTTCTCAGCAGCGGTAGTGATGTAAACATCAGATCGAATAAGGGGGGCGATACGGCTCTCATGGTTTCCTGTTTTTACGGCCATAATGATGTAGTCAAATTTCTCATTGATAACGGTGCCGACACCAGCATACGAAACAGCGCGGCTAAAACGGCGTTAATGTACGCAGCTCAAGGAGGACATGAGGATATTGTTAATATACTGATAGAGCAAGGAACAGATATCAATGCCAGAGATAAAAAAGGAAATACGGCTTTATCAGTAGCTGCAGGTCATGACAAACTTGGGGTTGTTCGCGCAATGCTGCAAAAAGGAGATGCCCTCAGTAGCCAAAACAAGAGCGCAGCTATTCACAGTGCGGTGGCTAAGGGTCATATCGAGCCGGTGAAAGAGCTTCTCCGGTCCGGCGTTGACATAAACAGCAAGGGTAGGTATGGACGAACACCCCTCATCAGTGCATGTGAAGGGGGGCACTTCGATCTGGCAAAGTTCCTGATAAAGCATGGAGCCGACACAAACGCTACAATGGAAAACGGGATGACAGCATTAATGATGGCAAGAGGGGACATTTATTATGAAATGGCGAGGATGCTTCTGAAGAATGGTGCTGAAGTCGATGCCCGCGACAGCCGAGGGGACACCGCATTAATCAGTGCTGTAAAATATTCCAAGTCGAAAAGAATGAAGTTTCTCATAGAACAGGGAGCGGACGTTAATGCCGCGAACAATCGTGGAGAGACGGCATTGATGGCCGCAACATCAAGGAGCAGTCGCGAATTAATCGGACTTCTTCTTGATGAAGGTGCGAATATTAATGTGGCAGACAAGCACGGTGAGACCGCATTTATTAAGGCCTGTCGAAAAGGCGATCCTGAAATTATTGACTTGTTGATTGCCAAGGGAGCGGATATCAATGTCCAGAGTGCCGAGGGAACAACCACTTTGATGATTACAGCGGGATCGGGCAAAAAGGCTCTCACTATTAAGTTGTTGGAGCATGGAGCTGATCTCAATGCCAGGGATCAGCAGGAGAGGACGGCCCTTCTGCACGCTGGCAGGAAGGGTGATATGGACATATTAAGATTGCTTCTGGAGAGAGGCACAGACATCAATGCGGCCGATAGATCGGGAGTAACGCTTCTACATATGGTATGTCGTAAGAATATACAGACTGACGATGTTCAGTTTCTAATCGATGCTGGTGCTAATGTAAACACTGCCGATAAAACGGGCATTACGCCTCTAATAGTTGCAGCCGGGTCTGGCCTGGCAGGGGTTGTCGAGCTCCTGCTGGAGAGGGGGGCAGATCCAAATGCAGTTAGCCAGCATGGAATTACTGCTCTTGGAATCGCTGTAAATCGGGAGGTACGAAGGATTCTAAAAGAATACGGTGCAAAGGAGCAAAAAAGTATCCTTGAAAACCTGATGAAAAGATCCAAGCCCTGGTAATCCGAATGAAGTTGCAGTTGCAATGGCCATATGCATGTGAGAATTGGTGTCAAAACTTAAATATAGAACAGAGTGGGGGCAGGCTGGTTTAAACAAAAGCCCTTCAGCAGTAAAAATTCGTCATGGTGAGGCCCTTGAGGATAGAATACGAACTGATAATAAGATATTAAGGCAGTGGCAAAGGTAGGTCAGGGCCATTTCTTTACGATTCAAGACCCTACTTTTTTATTCATGATAACAGCATAAATAACAGGAAATTTTTTTACTTTGCACGCCAAATCTGGTAATATGCAGAAAAACTATATAAGTACTGGTTGAAATAATGAAGCCAAAAGAAATGGCGCAGTTAGTAGCGGGAAGCTTGGATCTTCGGCGTAATTCAATTTTAGTGTTTTATCAAATAAAGTTATATTTTTATGGATGAACTGATGCTTCTTACGGATGGAAGTGTGAATACTCAGTCAAATATCGGATATGGGGCTTACCTCGCTGTGTCTGAACATGGGCTTTCGTTGGATTCGTTGATGACGCGCGTGAAAGTGAGGCGATTTGAGCATACCTCTTCAACGAAATTGGAATTGCAGACTTTATTATGGGCGCTAAGCGATATTCAAGCATTGGGGAGAAAGGTGATTGTGTATACAGATTCTCAAAACATCATGGGGTTACAGGGAAGACGTGAGCGGTTTGAGCAAAATGATTATCGTTCAAAGAAAAATAGGCGCCTCAACAATTATGAGTTGTATCAGGATTTTTATAGAATGACCGATCAGTTGAATTGTATATTTGTTAAAGTGCGTGGACATCAGGTATCGAATCAAAAAGATGAAATAGACAGGCTTTTTACTCTTGTGGATAGAGCTTCAAGGGATGCCTTGAGAGGGGATAATCGGTGAGCTGTTGTTTTCTTGCATCGACAGACCAAATTCCGAGAGGAGTGTCGAGTTTCAGCTTGAATATCCAGTTAGTTTCAACTTAATTCCCCAGCTTGGGTTAAAATAAATACCCGCTTAGTTTCAGGACAATTCCTTACTTTACAGCAACGCCGCACAGTAGATATAGGGGAGCTTTCCCTGGTATTTACGGTCGAAACTGTGCTTCAATCCAAAGTCCGAACAGGATGCGCCGCATGCTTTCGAGCATGCCCGGGGGGGTGTTGGGAAGGGTGCTCAGTTCTCTGGAGAGTCTGAACCTGACCGTCCAAAAGCTCATGTTCGGCAGGTCGAGGTCGATTTCAACGTACGAAGTACTTCCAGAATTACTGCGACTAACATCATCAACACCATTGAGAGCTTCCACTCTGCGTTCGACATCGAGAAAGACTACAGGTGTGAGGATGCTGCCCGGAGTATATTGAAAAAATATCTTCACATCGTCAAAGCCAGTGTATGTATAGTCCTCGCTACCTCCTTCCATGGGAAAGAGGTAGACGTCCACCTTGCGGCACTCGGGCGTCCCTTGACTGTCTACCGGCACAGGAGGGCATTCGCTTTCGCCTCTCCCTTTCACAGCGCGAATTCTGCGGGCGCGATCTGTGTTGCCGGCTACGATAGCACGGCGAGCGTTTTCCGCACGTTGTTCCGAGAGTGTTATGTTGTATGCGTCAGTGCCCGGATGATCCGCATGTCCGATGATATCTACGAGCACGCTGCCGTTATCCATAAATCTCCGTATGGTTAGGATATCGTCGAACATGTGCGAATGAACGTGAGAGGTATTGGTCCTATAGGAAGCGAGGGTGATTCGTGCCAACGACTCACCGTGATGCGGTGAACGAAACAGTCCCCTGGGTCTGGTTCGTCGGCCTTCCCGCGTGTCTACTTCGCTCGCAATCTGATTTTCGATCTCCACTGTGGGGTCATGCTCAGGTCTGGCAATCTGCTTCCCACCCCGGAAGATGCGGATAAAAGGTGGATGTTCCCCTCTTTCCTGAAGCCAACCATGACCGCAGAGTTCGTGGGCCAGAACCCGCCAGTTCGGCAGGTCTAACCGCTGTCCGGCAGATGCACCGCCGCCCCATGCACCAAGGGCAAAGGGTGAGCAACTGGACATGATCCAGACCCGACGCTGCTCAAAGTTGGTATGAGGCCACTCATCATCGGTAATACGGATTTTCCATTTATCATCTTCGGTTGGAGCCGGCAGGCAGTGCAGGTCCCGAAGACAAGCTTCTCCCACGGGTGTATCCGGTCGCGGCCTATTGCAGATATCAGCACTCCCTGTCACCATATTCCCGGTATTGTTCACAGTGAAGGTATCGTTGGTGGAAATCCGCTCGATATGATCTCTGACCTCTTCCCATTTCCGGTGCCTGGGTGATTCGTCGCAGTGGATCTCCGCTGTATGATCTTCCACAGTGACCCGGCGCTGGATGCTGAAAGGTGCATGGTTTTGTTGTTGGATCACGTGGGTGATTTCATGAGCCAGCAGGTGGCGTCCAGTTTTCGTATCCGGCGAATACTGACCTGCCCCGAAATGGATATTTCTTCCATGGGTAAAGGCGTGAGCGTTTAACTCTCTGCTCATCTGTACGGCATCCTTGTCTGTATGCACCCTCACCCGGCTAAGGTCGTATCCAAATCTCGGCTGGAAGTATTCACGAGCAGACTCAGGCAGAGGCTGTCCACCCCCTCTGATGGCTTGAATACGGGATTCAATACTGTCGGTGATTTCAAGAGCCTGGACGGAAACCTGCTTGGTCTGGAGGGTTTCTCCCTCCTCTTCTTCCTCAGCCTGTTTTTGGACCAATGGATTAATGCTTTGTGTAAGAGGTTTTGTTTGAACAAGTTCTTCCTCCCCGCACGAGGGAGCTTGTGCAAATGGTCAGCCGGGTTTTAACTGTACAGCAGGCCCGGGCATCCGCATTACCTGATCCGCTATACGGTCAGCCTCCTTCTCATATACATCATTGGGCTGACCGATTTTTAGCTTAGACTGTATTTGTCCGACAATCGAAGTCCCTGGGATGGGGGTGTTTCTGATTAATCGCTGAACTGCCTGATTGCCAATGGTTTGCTGAAGGGATAAGATGTAGTCTATAGGTGAAGTAACAGGGCTATTAAACTCACTCTTTCGTGTCTGAACAGTGTTAGGTTTTGTTGCCTCGGGTGTCTTTGCGCTTATGTGAGCTTTGTCATGCATTGATTGATTTCCTTATTAATATTACTAAATAATTCGGAAAAATTCATCTATCTTTTATTTAGAGTCTGTTTGTAGATAGCTGTTTGTTGTTTTTGTCATGCCCGAAGTCTTTAATCCGGCATCCGGAACTTACCTGAAAGACCGGATTCACGCTCAAAGGACCGGGAATGACCATGATGAATCAGGTGATAAATGCTGAAAATACAACCTATGGATAATCCTGAAGGACCTCGGTTTTCATCAATGATAAATCGGCTTTATTCGTGTATTAATTTTTTTTAATTTTCAGGAAAAACGTGATGTGATATATTAAACATAATTATGTTATAACTTGGTAAAGCCAAACCCTCCGTCGGATTAAACCTGATTATTACATGTAGTGAAGCTTTTGACCCCGGACACTGAGTCCCGGATACCTATTTAAAAAGGAGGTATCAGATTATTATGACAAAATGAAACTTTTTTGTAATTTACCGGTCCAGTTTTTACTATTTTAATTTTTTTAAATAATTTTATCGGAAAGGAGTTTTACTATGAGATCTTTAGTATTAGTTCTGTTGGTTAGCATAGCATTAGCCGGTAATTTGTACGCCGGAGAAAATAAACATCATGCCCCTGAAGAGGAAAATCAATGTATTGGCGCGGGACCGCAATCACCGAGGGACATAGATAACCGGGCTGGAAGCAATTCCGTGACATTTGAAGAGGCGCCTTCAATTAAGGATATGAATCTTTGTAACATCCATTTTCATCGAAACGCGGAGCATAAATCCGCGGCGTATTCAACGTTTGTGGAAGACGGCAGCCATTCAGGTTGGGCCTGTCAGGAGCCCGCAGCCGGACGTCTTTCAGAAAAACATGCTGAGTACAACGGGTGCGAGGGTATAGAGGCCGGAGATACCATAGAAATTCACTGGGTGTATACTACGTGTGATATCAATACCCCGGGAGTAGAACCGCTTGGTGGCGGATTAAACGCGTGTTTAACAACTATCTGTTCCAATCCTCAATTAAAAGTCGCGGCCCAGGTTTATGTTTTGCGGAAAAATGGTGAAGCGAAATTTTCCGAATCACCAATCAGTCACAGTGATCCCACGGTAGTGTATACTGGTTCCACGACTGGAACTGTATGGAACAATAACCATTGTTCACCATTACAGGTTACATGGGACGTCAAGAAAACATGTGATACTTTAGATATTGATAATTTTAGTAATTGGTGCAGTAATAACAAGTATAAAGAAAACCATGCCCATGGCGTGAGAGACCTGGTTACATCTGAGTCCCTATTGAGTAAAATACCACGGTAAAGAGTTGAAATATTTTTTGATGATCTGTTCCATGGCGGGACTGGTTATTAAAGAACAAAAAACAGAAAAAGTATAACAAAGTATTCAACCGAATGTGGGCAGGAGGTGCCTGTCCCGCATTCGGTTGTTTTTTTATTCTCAATTAGATTCTTATTTGTTTTGACAATATGCCATTTGGGTTTGCAAATAATAGTATGCTCACAAGTCATCCGGATTTGAAGTGGATAACAGCCGCTGTTCTGTCTTAAAACCCGTTTAAGGCGATGCGAGCGAACTCTATTACCCTGTCAGGGAATACACCGATGATGAGGACCGCCGCCAGTGTTATGGCAAGGGCGAGTCCCAGGGTAGGGGATGTGGTGAGTCTGACCGTCTCCTTCGGCTCTTTCATGTACATGTAGATCACTATCCTGAGGTAGAAGTATGCGGATATCACGCTGAATATAAGGGCGACTACGACGAGCCATGTGTATCCGGCGTTTACCGCGGCCATAAAGATATAAAATTTGCCCCAGAACCCAGCTGTCGGTGGAATTCCCGTGAGCGAGAACATGAATACCAGCATAAGCGCGGCGGCCAGGGGATGCGTTTTAGCGAGTCCCTGGTAATCCGTTATCTTATCGCCCCTGAAGTCTTCCGACCTCATCATTATGATTACAGCGAATGCGCCCATGTTCATAAACGCATATATCAAAAGATATGTCAGTACTCCCGCGGTGCCCTGGAGAGTACCCGTAATTATACCGATCAGTATGTAGCCGGCATGTGCTATGGAAGAATACGCCAGCATCCTCTTAATATTCGTCTGGGATATGGCAACTATGTTACCGACGCCCATTGTTAATATCGCTATCGGGATCAGGATTGCCGCCCATTCTACCCTGACAGAACCGAATGCCGTAAGAAAGACCCTCCCGAGGACTGCAAACCCGGCTGCCTTGGGGCCGATTGACATGAATGCCGTAATAGATGTGGGCGCACCTTCATATGTGTCCGGAGCCCACATATGGAACGGGACCGCGGCGATCTTGAACGAAAAAGCGATCACAAAGAAGATCATCGAGACCATCAGGACGGGATTGCCCGCAAGGCCGTTCCTGCCTATATAATCAGCTATTGCCTGAATGTTCGTTGTGCCTGTAAGGCCGTATATCATGGCTATCCCGTAAAGCAGAAAGGCTGACGCGAATGCACCGAGCAGGAAGTACTTTACTGACGCCTCGTTTGATTTGACGTCGTACCTGATGAATCCGGCGAGTATATAGGTGCTCAACGCCATAAGCTCGAGTCCCAGGAAAAGGACCACCAGGTCACCCGCTGACGCCATGATCATCATGCCGATGGTGGAGAAGAGTATCAGGACGTAATATTCCCCGAAATTCACTTTTTCGATCACAAGGTATTTAACGGAGATCAGGACGGTGAGTATAACGTTAAGGAAAAATATGAGCTTAAAGAAGATACTGTATCCGTCGGATATGAACATGCCGTTAAATGTAACCCCGAGAGAATCGCCCATCAGGCACGCGGCTATTCCAACGCTTAGTATGCTCAGAAGCGCTATCACCTCTTTTCTCTTAATAAAAAGATCGGCGAGAAGGACCGCAAGCGCCAGACAGGTCAATGCAATCTCAGGCATTATAGGCTGCAAGTCAGGCATAACAAATTCAGGCATTAAAAACCCCCCATATTACTCACTTCAGAATCTCCATAATATTTTTTGCGGCGGCGATCTCCTGTCCGCTGCCTTCATTTATACGTTCGAGCAGGTGGCGCACGGACTCGTGCATAAAGCCGAGAAAAGTGTTCGGGTACAGGCCTATCCAGAATATAAGCAGCACCATCGGAAGAAGCGTGACTATCTCCCGCGCGTTAATGTCTTTCAGTTCCGCCACCTTCGGGTTTATCTGCATGAAGAAGACCCGCTGATAAAGCCACAGCATATAGCCCGCGCCAATGATAATTCCAGTTGCTGCAAGTACTCCCGCCCACTGTTTCGCGGCAAAGCCGCCGAGGATTATCAGGAACTCGCCGATGAACCCGTTAGTGGCGGGCAGACCGATCGATGCGAGTGTGAATATCATAAATGCGGCTGCATAAAGCGGCATTACGGATGCAACCCCGCCGTAATCGGCTATCTGCCTTGTATGTGTCCTGTCATATATCATCCCGACACTCAGAAAGAGGGCGCCTGTGATGATTCCATGGTTTATCATCTGCAGTATGCCGCCTTCCATCCCCTGTGTGTTAAGCGAGAATATTCCCAGGGTCACAAAGCCCATATGACTTACCGAGCTGTAGGCGATCAGGCGTTTCATGTCTGTCTGCGCCAGACAGATGACAGCGCCGTATATGATGGCTATGACGGAAAGGACAAGCATTGCGGGTGTCATCGCCTTTGACGCCTCCGGGAACAGCGGCAGGGAGAACCGGAGGAAACCGTAAGCCCCCATTTTTATAAGCACGGCGGCAAGTATTACGCTGCCCGCCGTCGGCGCTTCCGTGTGCGCGTCGGGAAGCCATGTATGAACAGGGAACATCGGGACCTTGACCGCGAAGGCCGCGAAAAATGCCCAGAAAAGCCAGAGCTGCATATTGTATGGGTATGTCTTTGTCATGAGTTCGAGGATATCGAATGTCCCGCCCGAGTAAACATAGAGGACGATTATTCCGACCAGCATCAGCACGCTGCCTACGAGAGTATAGAGGAAAAACTTTGTCGCGGCGTAAATCCTGTTAGGACCTCCCCAAACGCCTATAAGGAGGTACATCGGGATCAGCATCGCCTCCCAGAAGAGATAGAAGAGCATGAAGTCAAGCGAGCAGAAGACTCCTATCATGGCGCCTTCTATGACGAGCAAGGATATGTAAAACTCCTTGATCTTCATTTTGATGGAGTTCCATGAGATGAGAACGCAGAGAATCGTAATGAGTGTTGACAGAAGCACAAAGAGAATACTTATACCGTCGATTCCCAGGTGATAGTTGATGTTCCAGACCGGAATCCATTCATGCCTCTCGACAAACTGCATCAGGTGAGTTGTCCTGTCGAATTTTACAAAGAGGGGTATTGAAAGTATGAACGTTATCAGGCTGATGACAAGGCTGACCCCTTTGATAACAGTCCCCCGGCTCCTGTTTACAAAGAGCAGAAAGACCGCGCCGGCTATAGGCAGGAATATCAGTGTGCTGAGCACCGGGAATCCCAGATTATTTATTATTGTCTTTTCCACTGTAGAATCACCCCAAAAGCATAACCGCTAAAATGATTAATAGTCCAAGCGCCATGACTGCCGCATAATGATGCAGAACTCCTGTCTGTATCTTTCTGAGCGCCCTGCTGAATCCGCCGATAGCATTCGGAACTCCGTTGACTACGGATTCGATAATTTTTGCATCGGTAATGCCCGCCAGTATGTTCCGCCCTGTCCATATCGCCGGTCTTACGATTATAAAGCTGTAAAGTTCATCCACATAATACTTATTAAAAAGCACCCTGTAAACAGAGCTGAACTGTTGTCCGAGTTTCAGGGGGATGTCCGTTCTCTTGAGATAGAATAATGCCGCAAGCCCTATACCCGAGAATCCCGCGATTACGGATATCATCATGAGCATACCTTCTTCCGCATGTGTGCCGACGGTCTCTGGATGGCCGAAGAGGGGTTTCATGAATTCGGTAAAATGAGCCCCGCCTCCAAGTAGATGCGGGATGCCGACCCATCCGGCGCCGACAGCCCCTGCGCAGAGCAGTATGAGCGGTATGGTCATGCTCTTTGGTGACTCGTGGAGATGGTGCTTCTGCTCCTCCGTGCCCCTGAACTCACCATGGAAGGTGAGGAATATAAGCCTGAATGAATAGAACGCGGTCATGAACGCGACGATTGTCCCGATCGCCCATACTAATTTACCCACTGGATTTGTCCCCGCATATGCAAGCCAGAGTATCTCGTCCTTGCTGAAGAAGCCTGCAAACCCGGGGACCCCGGAGATGCTCAGGGATGCAAAGAGCATGGTCCAGTATGTCACCGGCATATATTTTTTCAGCCCGCCCATTTTCTGTATATTGAGTTCTCCCGACATGGCATGCATCACACTGCCGGCGCAGAGGAAGAGGAGCGCCTTGAAAAAGGCATGGGTGTAAAGATGGAATACACCGGCTGTATACGCCCCGACTCCGCACGCAAGGAACATATACCCCAGCTGGCTTATGGTGGAATAGGCGATAATCCGTTTTATGTCTTTCTGTACAAGGGCGATCGAGGCTGCAAAAAGGGATGTTATGGCGCCTGTTAAGGCCACCAGCACCATTGCCACCTCGGAAAGGTTGAATATCGGGCTGCACCGTGCAATCAGAAATACACCGGCTGTAACCATGGTGGCGGCATGGATGAGGGCGCTGACCGGAGTCGGGCCCTCCATGGCGTCTGGAAGCCATACATGAAGGGGCATCTGCGCTGATTTTCCTATCGCCCCGCAGAAAAGGAGGAGCGCTATCAGCGTCATGAGGTGGACGTCATACCCCAGAAAATTTACTGTCTGTTCCGCGAATCCGCCGGCCTGACTGAAGACCGGCCCGTAGTAAACGGACCCGAACGTCAGGAATATAATTATTATCCCGAGTCCGAAGCCGAAGTCCCCGAACCGGTTGACTATAAATGCCTTTTTGCCGGCATCGGACGCCGATTTTTTATTGAAATAAAATCCTATGAGGAAGTATGAGCAGAGACCCACCCCCTCCCATCCAAAGTATAGCTGAAGGAAGTTGTTGGACATTACAAGCATGAGCATGCAAAAAGTGAAAAGGCTGAGATAGGCGAAGAACCTGTAATAGCCTTTGTCCCCGTGCATATAGCCGACAGAGTATATATGGATAAGCATACTGCAGGTTGTTACGACGATAAGCATAACCGCCGTGAGCTGGTCGATAAGCACCCCGACGGAGACCTTGAATGTGCCGGAGATTATCCATGCGTAGACGTCCTCGTCCAGGGTTTTCCCGTCCAGAACATCCAGCAGAATCATCACCGAGACTATCCATGAGCCGACCACCGCGAAGATTGAGACCCAGTGAGCCTTCTCCCTGAGTATGTTCCTTCCCAGCAGGATATTGATCAAAAACGCCGCAAGCGGCAACAGAGGTACTAAAAGATAATTGTTCATCTCCCGCTCCTCATCCCTTCATCTCGTTCATTTCGTCCACATGAACAGTGGCCTTGTTTTTGAATAGCGCTATGATTATCGCGAGCCCTATCGCGGCTTCCGCCGCCGCCACGGCTATAACGAAGAAGGCAAGTATCTGCCCCCTCATGTCCTGCATGTAGTGGCTGAAAGACAGCAGGCTGATATTGACCGCGTTCAGCATCAGTTCAATCGACAGGAACATAATTATTATGTTCCTCCTCGTCAGGAACCCGAAGACCCCGATCATGAAGACTGTTGCGCTCAATATAAGATACCAGTCTAAAGGGACCATTCCTCACTCTCCAATCTTATGTTATCCATGTTTTGCATTAAATATACCTTTCAGTGACTCTTTACCCTTCTCTTGGCAAGTACGATCGCGCCGATGATGGCGACAAGCAGCACGAGGGATGCTATCTCGAACGGTAAAAGAAATTCGGTGTATAAAACCTTTCCCAGCGCTACTGTGTTGGTTTCCTTTCTCAGGTATTCAACTGAATATTTTCCGATTGGACCCAGTAGAAAGTTCCTGAGGGAGCTGATGATAAGCAGAAGTATTCCGGCGCAGATAATTAAACTGACGGGCCATGAAGTGATAAACCTGTTCGTTTTCAGTTCCTCTCTCAGGTTAAGGAGCAGCACGACGAAGAGAAAGAGCACGAGTATCGCTCCCGCGTAGACGATTACCTGAATGGCAGCTATGAATTCAGCGCCGAGGAATAGATAAAGTCCGGCTAAATGGAAAAATAGAAGGAGCATCCACATAACGCTGTGGACGGGGTTCCTTCTCGTAATGACAAGGACCGAAAGAAGGATTATCGCAGCCGAAAAGTACGCGAAGAATAGTTGTTGTATCATACCTGTTCCTTTTCCTTTGGCTTTGTTTTGCTGAACATGGCCTGCCCCTTATACCCGGTGAAATCCTCTGATTTCGGACGCCAGAAATCCAGGAAATACCTTCGACCTTTCTCTCCAGACATATATTTATCCCAGTTATCGAGGAGTTTTTCCTTTGTCATGTAAAAATCTTCCTTTTTATAGGCCGAGTATTCATAGTGTTCGGTCAGTGTAATGGCGCCGAACGGACAGGCCTCGACACAAAAACCACAGAAGATGCACCTGAGGACATCCACTTCGTATCTGTCGACAACTTTTTTATGGTCCTCGCCTTCAGTAGTATAGATATGAATACACTGTGAAGGGCAGTATGCCCCGCAGAGGCCGCATCCAACACATTTCATCCTGCCATCTTCATCTTTGGCCAGCGCGTGAAGCCCCCTGAAGCCCGGTTGGGCGTATATTTTAACCTTGTTGGGGTAGCGCCTTGTGACAGGTTTGGTGAAGAGAAATGTCTTCAGGGTGAACGCCAGCCCCTTTATCAGATCTATAAACGATATACTCTTTAAAAAAACTTCCTTTTTCATTGCAGTCCCTTACTCAAGGATTTCACAAGGCCGGTTAATACTATATTAGCAAGCGCCAGGGGGATGAGGACCTTCCAGCCGATCGCCATAAGCTGGTCGTATCTGTATCTCGGGAAAGTCGATCTTACCCAGTAATAGCAGAACATAAGGAAATATACTTTGGCCAGGAACCAGACAATACCCGGCACGTAAGACAGGAACGGCAGGAAATTCGTGATGAAGGCCGGGATAGTCCAGCCGCCCAGAAAACACAATGTAGCGATCGAGGACATAATTAACATCCCTGTATATTCCCCGAGGAAGAACATCGCAAAGCGGAATCCGCTGTATTCGGTGAAATAGCCCGCTACAAGTTCGCTTTCAGCCTCTGGAAGGTCAAACGGGAGCCTGTTGGTTTCCGCCAATGCTGCAACAAGAAATACAGCAAAACCCAGGAACTGGGGTATCGCGAACATGCCGGTCGGGTAATTATGCTGTGCTATTACAATATCGGAAAGGTTAAGGGAGCCCGCCATGATTATGACGCCGACGAGGCTGAGTCCTATCGCTATCTCGTAGCTGATAATCTGCGAGGCCGACCTGAGCCCGCCGAGGAACGCGAATTTCGAGTCGGATGCCCATCCTGCCATCATGATGCCGTATGCCCCAAGGGAAGACATCGCAAGGAGGAAGAGCAGCCCTATGTTTATATCGGCCACGACAAAACCGCTAAAAAAAGGCAGCACGGACAATGAAGTGAGGGCGGAGGCAAAAAAGATGATCGGCGCAAGATAAAATATCGGTTTATCCGCGTTGGCCGGTATAATATCTTCCTTGAAGAACAATTTGATGCCGTCCGCGAAAGGCTGGAGGAGACCGAAGGGGCCGACTTCCCTGGGGCCGATTCTTAGCTGCATGCGGGCCATCACCTTGCGCTCGAAATAAGTGGCGAAGGCTACATGCAGAAGTGCTATGACGACCACGACGATTACCTTGAGCAGAATTACTCCTATATACAGCATGAAATCTACAGCCCCCGGGGCGACAATAGTCTCAAAAAATTTCTCCATTAAACTGTTCCGTCCTTTTCTAAATGCACTTCAATACCTTCAATCACAGGGGCTTTCGTGACCGGGTCGGCAATATACTTTATTAATGCGAATGCCCCTTTTCCCTCGAAGTTGTTTGTGATCATAACCAGCGAGCCGTGGACAGCATCATCAACAGCGACGGGGAGTGAAAGCGAACCGGCGCCTGTGGTTACCCTGACTTTATCTCCGGGCTTCAGGGAGAACTTCTCTGCGGTTGACGGACTGATTGTTGCGACCGCCTCGGGGTAGATGTGTAGAAGCGCGGAGGCCTTTGTGCTCAGGGTGCCTGAGTGGAACAAAGGCCTTTCCAGTCCGAGATAAAGTTTGTCACCGGCATCCAGTCTGTCGCCTTTATGGCTTACTATGTCTTCCATGACGCCCCGGAGAGGCTCGCCTTTGTAAGGATATAAGGCGTTCCCTTTTTCTATTTCATTGTATGTCAGGTCCCTGTGAAGTGGCGAGACCCTGCTGATTTCATTGAAAATCTCTTCAGCGTCCGCGTAGTTAAACTTCACGCCCATATTTTTTGCGACCTCGGATAGTATCTTCCAGTCTTCCATCCCGTCTCTGTACACGGCCTTCCTCAGGCGTTGAATCCTCCGCTCCATATTTGTGAATGTTCCTTCTTTTTCCGACCAGCCCAGGGAGGGAAGTACGACATCGGCAAGTTTTCCTGTCTCTGTGAGGAAGATATCCTGCACAACCAGGAAGTCAAGATTCTTCAGGGCGGCCTCCGAGGCATGAGATTCCGGAAGATTAAACAAAGGGTTTTCCCCCATTATATACATGGCTTTCAGCGCCCCGCTTCCAGCCGAATCCATCATCTCAAAGATCGAAAGGCCGGGCTTGTCCGGGATTGTGGTCTTCCATGCCGTCTCATATCTTCTCCTGAATTCAGCATAGGCGACCGGCCTGCATCCGGGCAGCGAGTCGGGCGTGCAGCCCATATCAATAAGACCCTGTTCGTTCGCGCGTTCGGAAAGCAGATAGACCCTGCCGTTGATAAGATAATTTATCGCCAGGACCAGAAATAACTTGTAGCTGCTCCCTATGCTCTGGATCAATTCTTTCCCGATCACTATGGCGGGATTGGCGGCCCCAGAGAGTTTTTTGAGGAATCCGTTGAAATCTTCCTCTGAAACCCCGCATGTCTTTATGATATCTTCGGGCGAAATATTGAGTTCGCGTATCTTCGCTTCAAACTTCGGGTTCGAGCCGGGTAATTCCTTTGTGTTTTTAAGTGAGTGGAGTATTCCCTCAAGCAGGAGGGTCTCGGTAAATAGCGCGGGTCTCAGTTCCGCCGGGTTGAAATGCCTAAGACCCCTGACATGGCCAACTGTAAGGATATTGCCGCCTTTTCCGGCGCAGGACCTGATCTGCAGGCCGAGTATCGGGTTTACCGTTGTGGGATCTCCGCCGGTCACCAGGACAACATCGGAATTCGAAAGGCCTGCTATGATATTTGCGGTTGCGCCCTGTCCGGATATATTTTCGATAAAACTCTGCGCGCCGGCATACCCTGTCCGCGCCGAGCTGTCTATGTTATTCGTCCCGAGGACGACCCTCATGAATTTCTGGAAGATGAAATTATCCTCGTTGGTGCATCTTGGCGATGCGATTCCGGCCACAGCCGCGCCGCCGTATCCGTCCCTGGCCTCTTTCAGCCTGTTGGCGACAAGGCTGATTGCCTCTTCCCATGTGGCTTCTTCAAACACGCCGTTCTTTTTTATCAGCGGTGATGTAAGCCTCTCTCTGTTGCCAACGAATTCATAACCGAATCTGCCCCTGGAACATAGCATCCCGTTGTTGACAACAGAACCAATCCTGGGAACAACCCGTTTTATGACGTCATCGCGGACCTGCAGGATAACCGTGCAGCCAACCCCGCAGTAAGGACATACCGTCTCGATATTCTCCTTTACCTGCCAGGGCCTGTAGCTGTGTCTGTGCAGCCTGGACATGATCGCTCCGACAGGGCATACGGAGACGCAGTTGCCGCAGTATTCACAGTCATACCTGCCTCCCGAAAAGGGCTCGATATGCGAATGCCCGCCCCTGTTTATGACTGCGATGGCCGATGCGCCCTGGACACCCTCACACATTCTCACACACCGTGTGCAGGCGATGCATCTCCCCATATTCCGGACAATTACCGGATCTTCCAGGCTTTCGGGGACAGTTCTCTTCTTCTCCATGTATCTCCCCTTGGCCGTCCCGTATTTCTCCACAAGGTCCTGGAGTTCACATTCGCCCGCCTTGTCGCAGTAAGGACAGTCCAGTGGATGATTGATGAGTAGAAATTCGAGGATACCCCTGCGGACCTCGGCCAGTTGCTCGGTCTCTGTCCTGATCACCATCCCGTCCGCCGATATAAGCGTGCAGGCGGTCTGGAGTCGCGGCATCTTCTCGACCTCTACAAGACAGAGTCTGCAGCCGCCGTATTTCTCAAGCTGTTCATGATAACAGAGTGTCGGTATCTTGATCCCCGCGGACCTTGCAGCCTCTAGCACCGTGACCGCCTTTTCGAGTTTTATATCTTTACCGTTTATGTTTACCGTTATCATGATAACCCTTTAATTCTTCAGGGAACACCCTGCGTTTTTTATATGATCTTCAAATTCAGGCCTGAAATGTTTAATGAAGTTCTGCACCACGGACGCCGCGCCGTCGCCGAGCGGGCAGAATGTTTTGCCCATGATGTTGCCCGAGACCGACAGCAGAAGTTCTATGTCGCCGTCAACGCCGCCGCCGTCTTCTATTCTTCCGAGGATACTCCTGAGCCATCCGGTGCCTTCACGACAGGGGGTGCATTTCCCGCAGGATTCATGCTCGAAAAACTTCAATGCCCTGTAACAGACCTTGACGAGGCATACGCTCTCATCCAAAACAATAACAGCACCGGAACCGAGCATGCTTCCATGCTTCGGCATATTCACAAAATCCATCGGACAGTCTAATTTGTCCGGTGGCAGTACAGGCGTTGAAATGCCGCCGGGAATGACCGCTTTCAGCGTCCTGCCGCCTTTGATTCCGCCGCAGTGTGTATAAATTATGTCCTTGAGGGTTGTGCCCATTGGTAGTTCGTAGACACCCGGCTTTTCAATATGGCCGCTGACACAATAAAGTTTCGGGCCAGGACAGTCGGGACTGCCTATCTTTGAGTATGCCTCACCGCCGATCTCGATTATGTACGGCAGGTTCGAAAGGGTCTCTACATTATTTACGACTGTCGGCATCGAAAATGCTCCGACATTGACCGGGAATGGCGGCTTGATTCTCGGCTGCCCCCTGTCGCCCTCGAGCGATTCGATCAGTGCCGTCTCCTCGCCGCAGATATATGCCCCTGCGCCCTGATGGACCGCGAGATGGAACCTGACATCTTTTCCAGCGATTTTTTCGCCAAGAAACCCGTTTTCATAAGCCTGGGCGATCGCCTTGTCCAATATATGTTTTGCCTCCGGATATTCACCTCTTAGATAGATATAACCGTATTCCGCTTTAAGGGTATAACCCGAGATGATCATGCCCTCTATAAGTAGATGGGGGTTTTTCTCGAGTATCGGCCGGTCTTTAAACGTGCCGGGTTCCCCTTCGTCAGCGTTGCAGAGGAGGTACTTGGGAAACTTGGGGTCCGACGAGGCGAATGTCCATTTCATCGCAACTGGGAATCCCGCTCCTCCGCGCCCTCTCAGTCCGGCCTTCTTCACTTCCTCGATAATGGCTTTCGGTTCCAGCTCAAGGGCCTTCGGAAGACTCCGATATCCTCCAGCCTTTCGGTATTCGCCTATATCGGCTGAATCGGGGTTATCTATGTTTTTTAAAAGCACCTTTTCCATGTTTTTTATTTGTATTTCCCTAGTATCTCTTCTATGTATTTTTCGGTGAGATTTTCATAGAAGTCCTCATTCACAAGCATCGCCGGAGCGGTTCCGCATGCGCCGATACATTCCATGATCACCAGTGAAAATCTTCCGTCAGGGTCTGTTCCGCCGGGTTCCAGTGAGTACCTGTTTTTCAGGAAATCCACGAGTTTCTCCGCGCCCAGTATCATGCATGAGACATTTGTGCAGAGCTGAACAACATTTCGTCCCATCGGTCTATGCCTGTACATAGCGTAGAATGTCGCAACGCCCCTGGCAATCGCCTTCGGGATGCCGAGTATGTCCGAGACAGCCTCATAGGCCTCCGGAGACAGCCACCCGAACTCCCTCTGGGCGACATATATAGCCGGAAGAAGGGCCGCCCGGGCGGTGGGATATTTGGCCCTTATTGCCTCAATTTCCTTTATGGCCGCTTCACTCAGCATAAATTCACTTCTTTTTCCGCCTCGTTATCCATTTATCTGTCACATTCACCCAGGACAATGTCTATTGTTCCGATGTTTGCGATTACATCGGCGACGAGTCCTCCCTCGCATAATCTCGGCAGTACGGACGCGTGAACAAAAGAGGGCGCCCTTACCCTCATCCTGTAGGGTTTGCCTGTGCCGTCACTGACAAAATAAAACCCAAGTTCACCTTTCGGAGCTTCCGTTCCCATATATACCTCGCCCTCTGGTACGGAGGGGCCTTTTGTTATCAATATGAACTGGTGTATAAGGTGTTCCATGTCCTTCATAACCATATCCTTCGGGGGAAGGGTCAATTTCGGGACATCCGACATTATAGGCCCGGCGGGGAGGTTTTCTATGCACTGTTTAATTATCCGGTTTGCCTGTCTCAGCTCGCCGACCCTGACGAGATACCTGTCGTAACAGTCGCCGTTTTTGCCGACAGGGATGTCGAATTCAACCTTGTCATAGGCGTCATACGGTGCGTACTTCCTTACGTCGTAATCAACACCCGAACCCCTGAGCGTGCCGCCTGTCAGTCCCCAGCTAACCGCCTCTTCAGCGGATATAACGCCTATGCCGACAGTCCGGTGTTTCCATATCCTGTTTTCCGTAACAAGTGTTTCGTAGTTATCCATATTTGAAGGGAACTCCAGGACGAACTCATAAAGCCTGTCGAGGAACTCCTGTGAAACGTCATTGCGGACGCCGCCTATTCTCGGATAGCTTACCGTAAGCCTCGCCCCGCATAAAATTTCGAAAAGATCCAGCAACCGCTCCCTCTGCGCCATGGAATGCAGAAACGGCGTAGTGGCTCCGATGTCCAGGATATGTGTGCCGAGCCATACGATATGACTCGAGATTCTTCCCATCTCCGCCACCATGGTCCTTATGAATTTGGCCCTTTCGGGTACTTCGATGCCGAAGAGTTTTTCGACTGCGTTTACGTATCCGACATTATTGTTCATCGAGGCTATATAATCAAGCCGGTCGCTCAGCGGGAGCGCGGAAAAATACGTCCTGTTTTCGCCGAGCTTCTCAATCCCCCTGTGGAGGTACCCGACATATGGCGTGCATTTTACGACAGTCTCTCCCGAGAGGTTAAGCACAAGCCTGAGTACTCCGTGTGTGGCCGGATGCTGCGGCCCCATGCTGATAGTTAATTCCTGAGTCCTGAACGGCTTCTCTATGTCTTCGATATGTTCCATGGTTAATTGTTCTTTATCTATTTCGCCGGATTGCTGCCTGTTATTCACGCCACTCAAACTCCCTGAACCTCTCCGCCTTGTCAAGGACTTCGATGAAGCCCTGCCATTCTTTTTCAGGCCCCTTGAGAGGATAGTCCTTTCTTAATGGATGTCCTTCCCAGTTTTCCGGCATCAGCACCCTGCGGAGGTCGGGATGTCCGTTAAATACGATCCCGAACATGTCGTAGACCTCTCTTTCATGCCAGTCCGCGCCCCTCCAGACGGGCGTAACGGAATCTATGTCCGGACTATCCCCGGACACTTCGGCTTTCAGCCGTATGCGGTGGCGGTGTTTCATTGAATAGAGATTATAGACGACTTCGAATCTCACCTCTTTTTTGCCGAGATAATCCATTCCGCACAGATCAACAAGGTAATCGAAATGCAGATCGGGATTATCATGCAGATATCCACAGATTTCGAGAATTCGGGATTTCCCGAGGGTGATCGACGCCTGTCCCCTGAATTCCCTGATATCAAGGAGTTCAGCAGGAAATATCTCTTTTATCTTTTCTACTATCTCTAAAGGTTCCATGTATGCAGCCAACTAAATTCAAGCAGTTAATAGTTTGTAATTGCAGCCTGTCTCAAAGAAGACCTGGGGCCGCCGGCCTGGAATTCATCTCCACCTGCTCCACCTGAAATGCTCGTTCTTTATCTTTTCCTGAAGTTTTATTATCCCGTCAATGAATGCCTCGGGCCTTGGCGGACAGCCGGGGATATATACATCAACCGGAAGAATGCTGTCACAACCCTGTACCGTGCTGTATGTATTAAATATGCCGCCAGTGCTGGCGCAGCTACCGACGGAGATAACATATCGTGGTTCAGGCATCTGGTCGTAAACTCTTCTGACTATCTGCGCCATTTTTTTTGTGACAGTGCCGGCGACAAACATGAAATCGGACTGCCTTGGGGAGCCCCTCGGGATAATTCCCATCCTGTCCAGGTCATTGTGGCTCGCATACGTCGCCATCATCTCTATCGCGCAGCAGGCAAGGCCGAAGGTCATGGGCCACAGTGATGATCGTCTGCTCCAGTTGATCAGTTTGTCCATGGAGGTTATGATGATGTTCGGAGCCATGATCACCGTACCCTCTTCAACCTCAACAAGCCGATTGCCAGCGGTATTCGTAATTAGTCCCAAACAAACGCCTCCTTTTTCCATGCGTATATATATCCGACAAGCAGTATTATTATGAAAATGACCATTTCGACAAAAGCAAATAACCCTATTTTATCAAAGACTACGGCCCAGGGATACAGGAAAACAGCCTCTACATCAAATACAACAAAAAGCATGGCGATAATATAAAACCGGATCGAAAACCTCTGGCGCGGTTCGCCCACTGGGAGATTGCCGGACTCATATGGCAACAGCTTCTCGGCATAAGGCCTTTTCGGCCTGAAAACCTCGCCCAGCACCAGGGCGCCAAGCCCGAAAGCTAAGGCAATCATAAGAAAAATCAATATCGGCAAATATTCCGCAGGCAAATATGATCCAGTCATTACGCTTTAATTTATAGCTAAATAGCTCAAAGAAGTCAAGAAAAAAATTAAAGTTGTAGATTTAGGTTTTTATCTTGCATTAATTATCCGATAATGTTATAAATTTCTTTAGTAATGCTTGTCAAGAAATCTTTACATTCATTAACAGGAAAACTGATTATTGCAATCGGGACATTGATGATTGCGGGCAGTCTTATATTCTGGTATTTTCTCTTCAGATATCAGGAGAATGCGCTTATCGAAGGCTCGGTGAAATATGGCTATTCTTTTGTGGAGTATGTAAGGAAAAGCACACGTTACGGCATGCTTGCCTATCAGAAACTTATAATACAACAGACGATTGAAGCGATCGGCTCGGAAGAGGGTGTATTAAATATAAGAATATTCGACAGGCATGGAAGGATCGCTTATTCATCGAACAAAAAAGACATAGGGACTATACTGGATAAGACTTCTTCTGTATGCACCGGCTGTCATACGGCGGATGAACATCCGAAAGATACCAAGAGCTGGTCCATAAAGAAGGAAAAAGATTACAGGGTGCTGAATATTGTCCAGCCTATTTACAATGAACCGTCCTGCTATACCTCGACCTGCCATTTTCATCCAAAGGACCAGAAAGTCCTCGGCCTTGTTGAGGCAAACCTTTCTCTGGCGCTTCTTGACAAGAGTATTAAACAGCAGGGCATTGCCATGATCATATATGTGCTTGTCTTCCTGGTTGTTATCTCCGTTGTGCTGTGCACAATTCTCTGGAAGTTCGTTTCAACCCCGGTAAGCCTTCTTGCCCAGGGGATGGAGAGAGTAGCCGCCGGCGACCTCGACTATCAGGTGACTATAAATACCAAGGACGAAATGGGTGATCTGGCGAAGGCGTTTAATGCCATGACCCTCGACCTGAAGAAGGCCAAGGATGAGCTTGTCGAGTGGGGGCATACACTTGAGAAAAAGGTGATGGAAAAGACCGAAGCCATGCAGAAAGCGCAGGCGCAGCTTATACATTCAGAAAAGCTGGCCTCTCTGGGAAGAATGGCTGCCGGAGTGGCCCATGAGATAAACAGCCCGCTGACAGGCATTGTGACCTTCGGCCATCTCCTGCGGAAAAAATTCCCTGAAGGTTCCGAGGACAGGGAGGACATAGACGTAATAATAGACCAGGCGAACCGGTGCTCTAATATCATAAAAGGCCTGCTCGGCTTTGCCAGGGCGTCGGCGGCCGAAAAAAGCCTGATCAACGTCAACGACGTATTAAGCAGTTCGCTGAATATAGTGCGTAATAAGGCTGATTTCTTCAATGTAAAGCTGATCATAAATTTTGACGAATCTCTCCCGCCGGTAAAGGCGGATCCTTCTCAGCTTCAGCAGGTCTTTCTTAACATGATTATGAACGCCGCCGATGCATTCGATGGAAAGGGGACGATAACAATCACCACCAGGACCAAACAGAATGAGGGCAATGAATTTGTAGAAATCGAATTCAGGGATACAGGATCGGGCATAAGAGAAGAAGATATCGAGAAGTTGTTCGAGCCGTTTTTTACTACAAAACCTGTTGGTAAAGGCACGGGGCTGGGTCTTGCTGTCAGCCACGGCATTATCAAGGAACATGGAGGGAGTATCTTTGTTAAAAGCAAACTTGATGAAGGGAGCAGTTTTTTTATCTGGCTGCCCGTATACAGGGAATAAGTTATGACTAAAGGTAAAGTCCTGGTAATCGACGATGAAGACATCGTCAGGACAAGCTGCAGCCGGGCGCTCACACCCGAAGGCTATGAAGTGAAGATGGCCCGGAATGGGTTTGACGGCTTAAGAATGATCGAAGAAGAGGAGTTTGATCTTGTTCTTACCGACCTGAAGATGCCGGATATGGACGGCATAGAGGTGCTCGGAAAGATCAAGGAAGAATGGCCCGGGATCGAGGTTATCATTATAACGGGATATCAGACAGTCGACACTGCCGTGAAAGCGATCAAGCTCGGGGCCTTCGATTATATCGAAAAGCCTTTCACCCCGGACGCGCTTGTTTCGGCTGTTCGCAACGCATTTGAGCAGAAGAAGCGGTAATCCCCGGTAAAGTCCTCTGATTGCATGCTGGATGTCTTTGCTGTTGTGGAAGGAACCCAGGAATAAAAACTATAGTGAGATGCAACGTCATTGTTTATAGGAATTTCAGCGGGGCATTTTCGGGTTATTGTCATGCAGGGTTTTAATTAAAAAAACTGGAGGCCATCATGGAAAAGAAAGGGAAGATATTAGTACTTGACGACGACCCTGTTGTAACGTTGAGTTGCAAAAGAATCCTCGGCGCCGAAGGCTTTAATATTATAACGACCGATAAGGGTGAGGACGCGATAAAAAAAGTCTCCCAGGAAGAATTCGATCTGCTGATCTCAGACATAAGACTGCCTGACGTAAACGGAATCACTGTCCTGAAAGAGACAAAAAAAGTCCAGCCCGAACTGGACGTTGTGATTATAACTGGCTATCCTACTGTCGAGGACGCAAAAGAATCCGTAAGGCTCGGTGCATTCGAGTTCATCGAAAAACCTTTTACCCCGGAGTTTATGATGAACGTTGCGAAAAAGGTCTTCGACAACAGGGGCTGGATTCTGCGGCAGGCGTTTATTGATGAGTTCAGGAATGAGATCGTACCGCTCAGGGGGACGGAAAACTCCGTCATATACTACAAGGAGGGGACTTGGGCCAGACCGGTAGAAGGCGGGATGTGGGAAATAGGCTGTGATGTAAGATACTGGCTGCTGGCTGGCCAGCTGATGTATATCGAGCTTCTGCCTGACATTAAAGTCATTACGGCGGGTGAATCGTTTGCAAGGATAATCTCGGGCGGAGGGCAGACCGAGGAGCTTATCTCACCTATGACGGGCAGGGTTGTGAAACTCAACCATGAGGCGAATACGGCAATGAGCGCTCTTATTCGTGACAACCTTAGCGAGGGCTGGCTTCTCTGGCTGGCACGCATTGAACCGTTAAAAATCTAGAGATTATACAGGAGGATTTTATGGCAGCAGGGCCGAAGATCTTAATTGTTGACGACGAAATCGTCGTTATAAAGAGCGCCCGGAGGGTGCTGGAGGGCGAAGGATATAATGTTGAGGGAGCGCTTGGTGGCAGGGAAGCCCTTCTTAAAATCGAGCAGAACGGCTACAACCTTGTCTTTACAGACCTTAAGATGCCGGAGGTCGACGGTATAACCCTCATCAGATGGATCAGAAAAAACAGGCCTTCGACCGGGATCGTGATCATTACCGGTTACCCGTCCCAGGACACGATAAAAGAGGCGCTTGGACTCGGGATCATCGACTATGTTCCCAAGCCTTTTACCCCCGCCGTACTGCTGGATGTCACGCGGAGGGCCGTTCAATGGGTAGAGGGTGGAAAACCCGAGGAAGCGAAGGTCGATGAAGAGTTCCCGCCTGCAATGGCGGCCGAACTTGACAGGGCGATCCATGAATACAGAGACAAACCCGGGGCGTTGATACCGGTTCTTCAGCGCGCCCAGGAAATTGTGGGGTTTCTCCCGCCCGCGGTACAGAAGAGGATCGGCCGGGGCCTGAATATACCTTCCGCTGAAGTTCACAGCGTTGTATCTTTTTATTCATTTTTTACCATGAAGCCGAGAGGTGACCATAATATCAGGGTATGTCTCGGCACGGCGTGTTACGTAAGAGGCATTGAAGGAGTGCTGGGGAAGATAAAAGACGCATTACAGATAGATATAGGCGATACCACCGGAGACAAAAAATTCTCCCTCGAAGGCGTGCGGTGCCTGGGGGCCTGCGGCCTGGCGCCCGTGATGGTCGTTGACCAGGAGACATTCGGATCAATGACTCCGAAAAAGGCGCTGGAAATCCTCGGGCGATACGCCCCGGCAGCTGTCGAGTCAGGACCTCCGGAAGAGATTGAAGAGACAGTGGAAAAGGAGGGCTGAGATGTCAAGGCTGACGACCGATGATCTGCTGAAGATCAAGCAGAAGTATAAAGAGGAATTTACCTTGCGTGAAGGCGGATACAGGACAAAGGTGACTGTGCATATGGGGACCTGCGGGATTGCGGCAGGGGCAAGGGAAGTCATGGATGCGTTGATGGATGAGATCGAAAAAAACAGCATCAAGGACATACTTGTCGTTTCTTCAGGCTGCGCCGGACTCTGCGGCCGGGAGCCGATTGCCACGGTCGAGGAAGCGGGCGGCGAAACGATCAAATACTGTGACCTTAATGCCGAAAAGATGCGGAAGATCGTGACGGAACAGTTCATTGAAGGAAGGCCCCCGCTGGACTACGCACTTCCCCCCTGGTCCGACATGCCGTTTTTTAATCTCCAGGAGCTGCGGGTACTGCGAAACATAGGACTTATGGATCCCGAGAATATCGAGGAATATATATCAAGAGACGGCTACCAGGCCGCCGCAAAAGCCCTGATACATATGACCCCTGAAGAGATAATAAACATTGTGAAAAGCTCGGGATTGCGGGGGAGAGGAGGCGCGGGATTTCCGACCGGGTTAAAATGGGAATTCGCCTCTAAAGTTCAGTCGGACGTCAAGTTCATGCTCTGCAACGGAGATGAAGGAGACCCCGGGGCGTTTATGGACAGGTCAGTGATGGAGGCGGACCCGCATTCAGTAATCGAAGGAATGATTGTAGGCGCCAAAGCCATCGGCTCCCACAATGGTTATATATACGTCAGGGCCGAATACCCACTGGCTGTTAAACGTCTTCAAATGGCGATAGACAAGGCGGTTGAGGTAGGGCTTCTGGGAGAGAATATTCTCGGCACGGGATTTGATTTCGGTCTCGAAATCTACCTGGGCGCCGGCGCTTTCGTATGCGGCGAAGAGACCGCGCTGATGCGTTCCATAGAGGGAAAACGGGGGATGCCCCGTCCTCGTCCTCCGTTTCCGGCACATAAGGGATTATGGGACAAACCTTCGGTGCTGAACAATGTCGAGACCCTGGCGCAGATATCTCCTGTAATCCTTAAAGGGGCTGACTGGTACAGGAGACTGGGGACCGAAAAGAGCTCCGGCACCAAGGTGTTCGCGCTTACCGGGACCATAAAAAACGTCGGACTGGTCGAAGTGCCGATGGGAATCCCTCTCCGGACGATTATATACGACATTGGCGGGGGAATAAAAAAAAGGGGAAAATTCAAGGCGGTCCAGCTTGGCGGCCCCTCGGGCGGTTGTGTGCCGGAACACCTCCTTGATACGCCTGTAACATATGAGGACATAGTTGCAACCGGGGCGATTGTCGGTTCAGGGGGAATGGTTGTGATGGATGACAACACATGCATGGTAGGCATGGCGAAATTCTTCCTGGAATTCACGGCGGACGAATCCTGCGGCAAATGTCCTCCATGCAGGGTCGGGACAAGGATATTGCTTGATATTCTGACCGATATTGCGGGGGGCAGGGGCAGGGAAGAGGATATCGCGACACTGGAAGACCTATCCAGGGACATCATCGCAACATCACTCTGCGGACTCGGCCAGACCGCGCCGAATCCGGTGCTCACAACAATCAAGTACTTCAGGGATGAATATGAATCACATATAAAACACGGCTGGTGCAAGGCAGGCGTCTGCCGGGACCTCTGTTCCTTCCGGATTGATGAAAAACTCTGTACCGGATGCGGCGCCTGTTTAAGGGGATGCCCGTCAAAAGCGATAGTCGGTGAAAAGAAACAACCGCACAAGATTATCCAGGAACTCTGTGTCCATTGCAGAAGCTGCTATGAGGCATGTAAATTCCGGTCTGTAAAGATCATGCCCGCGGGATATGAGGGCGACCTTTCGGAATTGGCTGAACCGGCTAGTGCTGAAAGCAGCACAAAAAAGGGGGAAGCATAGTATGGTTGAGTTCACTATTAACGATAAACAAATATCTGTTGAAAACGGCACGACAATCCTTAACGCCGCCCGGATGAACGGGATCAAGATACCTAACCTCTGTTTTGACAAGAGGCTTAGGCCATACGGTGGATGCAGGCTGTGTGTAGTCGAGGTGGAAGGCATGCCCAGACTTTTTGCCGCATGCTCCACTCCCGCAGCGCCTGGATGGGCCGTAAAGACGGACACCCCAAAACTCAGGAAGGTCCGCCAGACGGTCATTGAGCTGCTTCTCGTCCACCATCCGCTTGACTGTCCGGTATGCGACAAGGCCGGAGAGTGCGACCTGCAGGACCTGGCATATGAGTATGGCAAGCCCGAAGGCCGGTTTATAAGGCACAGAAAAGAAGCCCCTCCCGATGTCAGGGGGCCGCTGATTGAACTGACTTCCAATAGATGTATACTCTGCGGAAAATGCGTGCGTATCTGTAGTGAACATCAGGGGCGTGGCGCTCTGGGGTTGATCGGCAGGGGATTTCCCACGGTTGTGCAGCCGGCTTTCGGCGAAATTCTTGAGTGCGATTACTGTGGACAGTGCGTGGATGTCTGCCCGACCGGCGCGCTTCTGAGCAAGCCCTTCAAGTTTAAGGCGCGCGCGTGGTTCCTCGAGGAAAAAGAGACTATATGCCCCTTCTGCGGCTGCGGCTGTACGTTGACCTTAGGCGTCAGGGAAGGGAAAATCCTCAGATCGAGGGGAAAGGAGGACGTCGGTCGCAACAAGGGAAATCTATGCGGGAGAGGCAGGTTCGGGTTCGATTTTATTTACAGTGATACCCGGCTGAAGACGCCGCTGATAAAAAAAGATGGGGCGTTTGTGCCGGCCACATGGGATGAAGCACTGGAATACATAAGCGGGGAACTGAAGAAGATCATCAATACAAACGGCAGGGAATCAATCGGCGCCATCGGATCGCACAGATGTACGAACGAGGACAACTTCATGCTGAGGAAGTTTATGCTGAATGTAATCGGCTCAAACAATATGGATTCTTCGGCATCGTTCGGATACGCAAAAGTACAGAAGGCACTGGATGCGGCCTTTGGACTGAAAACACACTCGATAAATATGGATTCACCCCTGGATAAAGACCTTATCCTGGTCCTTGAATCAGACATAAGTATCACACATCCCGTGTTCGGGCTTAATATCCTCCAGGCAAAGAGGAACGGATCTCAAGTGATTGTCGCCGACTGTAGGGAAACAAAACTTACAAGGCACAGCTCAAAACACCTGAAGATGAAGGAGGGGACGTCTACGGCGTTTCTTAACGGAATAATGAAGGTGGTTCTGGACAGGGAACTTTGCGACAGGGCGGCTGTCTCGAATATCACCGGGTTTCCCGGGTTCGAACAGGGCCTTGAAGACTATACACCCGCTAAAGTGTCGCTCATTACCGGCATTCCGGAGGAAGATATCATATCCGCTGCGGAAGCGATCGCGAACGCCCGGAACAGGATGATATCATTTACTCTTGGTGTCTCGGAGAATTCAAAGGGCATGGATACCGTATCAGCCGCGGCCAACCTGATAATCCTTATCGGCGAAGAACCGGATGCCCTCCAGATACCGGCTGAATATGCAAATACCCATGGGCTGTACAGAATGGGAGTCCGGCCGGACATCATGCAGACGGAAGGGAAGAACATCTATGATATGCTGTATGAAGACGGCGCTGTCAATGCCCTTTACATAATGGGGGAAGACCCTGTCTCAATCTTTCCGGACAGCTCAAAAATAACAGGGACGCTTAAATCCCTGAAATTCCTTGTGGTCCAGGATATAGCCATGACAGAGACGGCGAAACTGGCGCATGTTATACTCCCAGCCTCCGGCTGGGCCGAAAAAGACGGAACTTTTATCAATGCAGAGGGGATCGCACAGAAATTACAGAAGATAGTCGATGCCCCCGGCCAGTCACTTCCCGACTGGCGGATACTGCGCAACCTGTCATTGTCTTTTGGGGCTGACATTGCGGCCAGGGACCTCGAGAGCATAACATACGAAATAAATAACACAATCAAGGATAACCGGGAGGTTCCGGGTAAAAAGGCATTTAATCCGGTAGCGTATTCGGCTGCTGAAGGGCCGGATCCGGAATATCCGCTTTTGTTGGTAACAAGAGATGTTCTGCAGCATTCCGGGACCATCTCAACCAGGTCGAAGGCGCTTGATCTGGTTGCTTCCGAGCCATTCCTCGAATTAAGCGAGGATGACGCCGAAAAATTCGGGATATCCGACAACAGCTATGTCAGGCTGACATCAAGGCGGGGGGCCGTCTATCTCAAGGCGAAAATTTCAGACACTGTTGAATCAGGGACGGTCTTTACATCGCTGCATTTTCCTTACGGCCGGATCAATGCCCTTACGCGTCCTTCCCGGAACGGCGGAGCAATTATAGAGGCGGTAACCATAGAGTCCGCGAAGGGAGATTCCAGAGCTTGAAGTCCGCTGAAATATAGCGAACCGGGACCATCTGTTATTATATTCACCTGAATATTGCGTGAACGGCTGGAGCGCCGGAGAACCTTGTGTGGAGGAACTTTCATGGATAAAAATATAGTCTCGAACATATCAAAACCTGTTTTAATCACCGCAATCTTTTTTGTTCTGATTTCCTGCAGTTTCAGACTGAACCAGGACAATTTTGATAAAATCCGGACAGGTATGACGCAGGAAGAAGTGAAAGAAATACTCGGCTCGCCGACAGAGTCATCAAGTATCACGATAGGCGGTATATCCGGGACCTCATCAAAGTGGACGGGCGATGGGGTTATAATCACCATCCAGTTTTTAAACGGGAAAGTCCAGGCGAAACAGTTTTCCAAGTCCAGGGATGAATAACGCCTCTGCGCGGTGAGCAGGGGGGGGGGATTTTTCATCGCTTTCGCCCGGTTTTTGTGAGTAATGCCGACTGATATTCAAGCTAATCCAATCGGAAATATTTAAATTTGGAGCTGTAGTAGGTTATATTAGTATACTATGGGTATGGATTTTCAGGAGATTATCAGAGGATTCAGGAATATTAATATGCTGGTTATAGGGGACCTGATCCTTGACCATTATATATGGGGAAAGGTGGAGAGGATCTCTCCCGAGGCCCCTGTGCCTGTCGTTGAGGTTACAAGGGAGAGTTTTATGCTGGGAGGCGCGGCAAATGTCGCGCATAATATAGTCTCTCTCGGGGGGCGTGTCTCGGTTATCGGCATGAACGGAAAAGATCCCGCCGGCGGGGCCCTTGTTCAGATGCTTGAACGGAAGGGTGTAGACTGCAGCGGCATATTCGTCTCGGAAAGGCCTACGACCGTAAAGACCCGGGTCATCGCGCACAACCAGCAGGTGGTCAGGTTCGACAGGGAAGACAGCAATTACATCGACGGAAAGAGATTGAACGGAATTCTGAATTATATAAAGTCTGTTATACCCAGGTACGACGCAATAATAATATCCGACTATAAAAAAGGCATGGTTTCAGCCAGATTTATAAAGGGCATCCTGAATATTTCAAAGGCTGAAAAGAAGTTCGTCGCCGTTGATCCAAAGGTCGGACATTTTAATTATTATAAAGGCGTATCATTGATAACCCCCAACCTGGCGGAGGCGTCAAGCGGCGCCAACATCGAGATAAAGGACGAAAAGACGCTGCTCGATGCGGGAAGGACGCTGATGAAAAAACTTGCCGGCGGCGCGGTGCTGATTACAAGGGGCGAACAGGGGATGAGCCTCTTTGAAAAGAAGAAGGTTGTCCATATTCCGACAGTCGCCAAAAAGGTCTATGATGTTACCGGCGCGGGGGATACGGTTATATCGGCCATTACCCTTGCCCATGCATCAGGGGCTGGTCTGGAAAAGGCGGCGGTAATTGCGAACCATGCGGCGGGGATTGTTGTTGCGGAAGTGGGCACGGCAGTGACAACCGATGATCAGATACTGGAATCGTTTAACCGGACATGACCAGGGCGGTTGCGTTATATTCGGGCGGACTTGACAGCACACTCGCTATTCTGGCTGTTTTAAGACAGGGTATTGAGGTGAAGGCCGTCACATTTCTGACCCATTTCGGCTGTGATATTTCCGACAAGTCTTCATGTTCGAAAGACCCTTTTTCCGCTGCCGAAAAATTCGGTTTTGAAGTAAAGCTCTGCCACCTTGCGGATAAATTCATCGAGATAGTGAAGAACCCCAGGTTTGGTCATGGAAAAAATATGAACCCCTGCATGGACTGCAGGATTCTTATGCTCAGGGAAGCCTGGGAGTTCATGCGGATGTCGGGCGCTGAATTCATTATAACCGGAGAGGTGCTGGGACAGCGACCCATGAGCCAGAGAAGGGATGCCCTTAACATAATCGACAGGGAGGCAGGACTTAAGGGTTATGTCCTGCGGCCACTGAGCGCTAAACTGATGAAACCGACACTGGCTGAGGAGAAGGGCCTTGTTAACAGGGAACTGCTGTATGACTTCAGCGGTCGTTCAAGAAAGCCCCAGATGGCGCTTGCCGATGAATTCGGCCTGACGGATTACCCCGCGCCTGCGGGGGGCTGCTTGTTGACAGACCCCAATTATTCATACCGGTTGAGGGAACTCCTTGAACATGATAAGAATATTTCGATTAAAGACCTTGCGTTGCTTAGACTGGGGAGACATTTCAGATTGTCCCCTGACTGCAAAATAATCGTCGGACGGGATAAGCATGAAAACGAGGTGTTGCTGAAACTGTTATCCGATAAATGGGTTCGCTTGGGGGTTGAGGGCCATGCCGGCCCGGTTACTCTTATCATAGGAGATGCGCCGGAGGAGACCATAAGGACCGCCGCCTCAATATGCGCCAGGTATTCGGACGCAAAGGGTATCGGCCTGGTGACTGTAAGCGTCTTTGCCGGGAAAGGCTCCGCAAACATTAAAGTCTATCCGGCTGATGACGTTATTATAGAATATCACAGGATTGCGAAGAGAGATAAAGAAAGGCCGGCGCCTTCAGGTTCAGGCAGTCAAATTATCGCCGGTATCTAAAGCCTGACAGAAATCCCTTTTGACTTGAGATATTCTTTGGCCTCTT
>VAPF01073425.1_pt1 | contig 36477 bp, 32 predicted proteins | sample 3393931 | NCBI WGS metagenome assembly VAPF01 (sample SAMN08290437, study PRJNA428436) | hydrothermal vent metagenome | isolation source: Deep-sea hydrothermal vent chimney | place: Atlantic Ocean: South-mid Altantic Ridge | depth 2773 m m | reverse complement strand
GCTCGCTTGCAAACTTTTGCAGACGTATCTTTAAGTTTTCAAGAGAATCATTATTCATAACATTAAATAAGCTAAGAGGGTAATTTCCTGATATTTTAATTAGCCCACCTATTCAGGATGTTTCATTTTAACGAAAAACAGGTTATTCGGCAAGAACATAATTGAAATAGAATGAACATAAGTTTATATGGATAGTAATTGAATCGCACCTTGCCCCAGTGGTATATTTTTTCAGGTTTGATCTGTTCATTTAATAGCGGATGGTGACCAGACTGTAATGTCCGGCACTGTAGCAAAATCAGAGTCTTCCGTGACAATATGATGGATCGATCTTCTCACCATGACCGCAAGATGGGCCGCATCCGCCGTTATAAGCCCATTATCTTTTGCGAGCCGGGCGGCATCTCTAATGTCGCTGCCTTTGAGATCGATAACAACCATGCCTGCTTCCCGCAGCTTATCAATATAATCCATATATTCGATAAGAGGAGACAATACCTTTGCTCTGTGTTTCCGGTTTTCGAGAAAGTTTTTGACATGCCTGACAGTCACTCTTTCGATAAAATTGGAGGCGGACTGCATCATTATCTTATATGAGACCTCTTCCAGCACCAGGGCAGACGTATATGCTTTAATTTTTGATGTTTCTATCCGGCTGAGGAATTCTACTGATACAGGGTTTGAATCAAAGGCATGGTGAAGAAAAATAGTCGCATCTACAAAAACAGTGCTGCTGCCACTGTAGTCTCTAAGATTTTTCAGCATAAAGGTCTTCCAGTTCCTTCATTGATAATTTGCCCTTGATTATCCCTTTGAACTTCTCAGTATAGGTTTTCCTGATTGGTGTAACTACGATGCCTTTCGGGGTTATTTGCACATCGACCTTGTCACCGGTATGTATATTCGCCTTTTCTCTTATTTCCTTCGGGATTACAATCTGTCCCTTTGCAAGAACCGTTGCCATCGGCATATCACCACCTCCAGCGTATTTGTTTAACTAAATTATTTGTATAACTAATAATTAAGTATTACCACAGAAAGCTTTAATTGTCAATTTGTTTTATCTTCGCGCGGAGATTAGCCCATAGCTTGCCACGTTTGTCATGCCGGCGAACACAGCCTGTGTCACAATACTTTACAGACATATTTGCAAGTCTTTGTCATTAGGGAATGACTGTTTGGTGGATTACGGGAAAGGCTAAGAGAATGACTGCGACAAATCAGGTGATAAATGCTGAATATATACCCACAGATAAGCCTGATGAACCTGAAAATATTAACTAATAAAAATGGATTGAATCAACTTGCGTCAGGTGAGCTTCTTTTTTAACAATTCATTCAATATCTTAGGGTTGGCTTTGCCCTTTGTCGCCTTCATCACCTGGCCCACAAAGAATCCCAGGAGTTTCTCCTCACCGGCCCTGAACCTCCCAACCTCATTGGGGTGGTTCGCGATAATATCGTCGACAGCCTTCTCTATTGCCGATTCATCACTTATCTGCAGAAGGCCTTTTTCTTTCACTATTGTCTCCGCGTCTTTTCCCGAGACGTACATCTCTTTAAAGACGGTCTTTGCGATCTTGCCGCTTATTGTACCGTTGTCTATAAGTTTGAGCATATCCGCCAGATGCTCCGGTCTCAACGGGCAGGCATCTATTGTCTGGTTAGTATCGTTGAGAAGCCTCGATAGTTCGCCGTTTATCCAGTTCGATACAGCCTTTGGCTGGCCGCCTGCACCGACAGCCTCTTCAAACCACCCGGCAAGCGATCTTTCGGATGTGAGAAGGTCTGCGTCATATTCAGGAAGACCGAACCCGGACACAAAGCGCGCCCTCTTTGCATCGGGAAGCTCGGGAAGCGATGATTTTATCTCATCTATCCATGCCCGGTCTGGTATTATCGGCGCGAGATCTGGTTCAGGGAAATATCTGTAATCATGCGCCTCTTCCTTGGAGCGCATCGATTCCGTTACGCCTTTTGCCGAATTCCAGAGCCTCGTCTCCTGTATGATCGTGTCTCCATTTTCGACTCTCTTAATCTGCCTCTTTATTTCATATTCAAGCGCCTTTTCGACAAACCTGAATGAGTTGATGTTCTTTACTTCAGCCCTCGTCCCGAATTCGTTCTGCCCTTCCGGCCTTACGGACACATTGGCATCACACCTCAGAGAACCCTCCTCCATGTTTCCGTCACAGACTCCCAGATACCTGAGTATGGCCCTGATTTTCTTCATATATTCGGATGCCTCTTCCGGGCTCCTGATATCGGGTTCGGAGACTATCTCCATCAATGGGACTCCTGTCCTGTTCAGATCAACAAAGCTGTAATTCCCCGCGCCCTCATGGATATTCTTTCCGGCGTCTTCTTCCATATGGATTCTCGTTATGCCTATTCTCCTGATTTTATCGTCCAGAACGATTTCGATATGCCCATGCTCGCATATCGGGTGTTCATACTGGCTTATCTGATAGCCTTTCGGGAGATCGGGATAGAAATAGTTTTTCCGCGCGAACCGGCTGTATGCCGATATATCGCAGTTCATCGCGAGCCCTGTCCTTATCACAAACTCCAGCGCCTTTTTATTAAACACGGGAAGGACACCGGGCATCCCTATGCATACAGGGCATGTCTGGGTGTTGGGCCCGGAGCCGAACTTTGTGGAGCAGCCGCAGAATATCTTTGTGTCGGTCAGCATCTGGGCATGGACTTCCAGGCCTATCACGGCTTCGTATTTCATAGTCCCGGTTTCCTCATATGCCATTCAGTGGACTGTTCATAGGCGTATGCCGCCTTTAAAATTGTCCCCTCGTCAAAATGTTTTCCGATCATCTGTAATCCTACCGGCAGATTTCCGGATGTAAAGCCGCACGGGATAGAAATCGCCGGCACACCAGCAAGGTTCACGGAGATAGTGAAGATGTCCGCAAGATACATCTGCATCGGGTCAGCGGTCTTTTCACCGAACTTGAACGCGGGCGTCGGTGTAGTCGGGGTCACCACAAGGTCAACAAGCCCGAATACATCGTCAAAATCCTTTTTTATAAGCGTCCTCACCTGCTGTGCTTTTCTGTAATAGGCGTCATAATATCCCGATGACAGCGTGAAGGTACCGAGCATTATCCTGCGCTTCACCTCTGCACCAAAGCCCTGGGCCCTTGTCTTCATATACATTTCCATCAGTTCCCCGGCTTCAGCCCGGAATCCGTATTTGACGCCGTCGTATCTGGCAAGGTTCGAGCTGGCCTCGGATGTTGCAAGCACATAGTATGTCGCAACGGCATAGCCGGTGTGAGGGAGTGAGACCTCAACAGGTATCGCCCCGAGTGATTCCAGTTTCCTTACGGCATTTTTAACCGATTTATCGACTTCAGGATCCATACCCTCGATAAAATACTCCTTTGGTATACCTATCTTCAGGCCTTTTATATCTTTGCCTATGAATGATGTAAAGTCAGGCGCCTCAACAGGCGCTGAGGTCGAGTCGAATCTGTCCCTGCCCGAAATTATATTCAACAGAAGGGCGGAATCCGACACATTCTTTGTTATCGGACCTATCTGGTCCAGTGAAGACGCAAAGGCAACAAGACCGTATCTCGAAACCCGGCCATAGGTCGGTTTAAGGCCGACGACACCGCATAACGCGGCCGGCTGTCTTATCGAGCCGCCCGTGTCTGATCCGAGCGCGGCGATACACTCGTCAGCGGCAACAGCCGCGGCAGAGCCGCCGCTCGAACCCCCGGGTATTCTCTCTATGTCCCAGGGATTACTTGTCTCATGGAGTCCTGAATTTTCGGTGGATGAACCCATTGCAAACTCGTCCAGATTGGTTTTGCCTGTCAGGACATACCCGTTTGCCGCTAATTTTGTCGTAACAGTACTCTCATAAGGAGGTATGAAATTACTCAAAATCTTTGACGCGCATGTAGTAAGAATGCCTTTGGTGCACATGTTGTCCTTGATGGCCATTGGAATGCCTGAAAGGGGTTTTTTCCTGCCTGCCGCTATCTCTCCGCCCGCCTTTTCAGCCATCTCCCCTGCCTTGTCCCCGGTCAAGGTTACATATGCCTTTATCCTGCCTTCGACCGCATTGATTCTCCTGAAGACTGAAGCTGTGACCTCACTGGCGGAGACTTCCCCCTTGTCAATCATACTGCGCAGTTCTGAAATACTTAGACTGAAGAGCTCCAAAAAACCTCCGGAATGGATAAAATTAAAGTGTAATGAGTTTAGCACCCGTTATTAAAAGTTTTCAAGTAATCCAGAAGATTCCGGATTCACATAACAGTCGCATAAAATAAAGGACAAGAACACCCTCCCTCTGAAGTAACGTTAAGGGTTATACTTGCAAAGACGGTCGATGAGCATCTATTATTTCAGTATTGCGCCAGATGCCCCGCATAACCGGCTGTTTATGATAAACAAACCGTTAATACATAAAAACAGGAAGATAAGGGCCAAACTATGAACCGGATTTCAGGCAATATTGTAGACGTTCTAAATTCATCCGTTTATTCTGGCACGATCGGGATCAGGGACGGAAGAATCGCTGAAATAGTAAAAGATGATAAGAGATATGATACGTACATCATCCCCGGACTGATTGATTCACATATACATATCGAAAGCTCTATGCTGGTACCCTCGGAGTTTGCCAGACTGGCGGTCGTCCACGGCACGGTTGCATGCCTGTCGGATCCCCACGAAATCGCCAATGTACTTGGGATTGACGGTATAAACTTCATGGTAGAGAACGGGAAGACCGTCCCATTTAAGTTCTATTTCGGAATACCTTCCTGCGTGCCGGCAACCGATTTTGAGACATCCGGGGCAAGACTGGATTCCGGGAAGATTGAAGAACTGATGAAGAGAGAAGACTTTAAATTCCTGGGCGAGATGATGAACATCCAGGGGGTTTTGTCAGGGGAACCAACAGTCATGGCCAGGATAGAGCTGGCAAAAAAATACGGCAAGAGGATAGACGGGCATGCCCTGGGGCTCACGGGTGAAGACCTGAGAAAATATACGGGAACAGGCATAACCACGGACCATGAGACACTCGATTATGAAGCGGGGCTGGAAAAACTGCGCTCAGGCATGAAACTTCAGATCAGGGAGGGTTCGGCGGCAAAGAATTTCGACGCGCTGATCGGCCTGGTTAAAGACTATCCAGACGACTGCATGTTCTGCAGCGATGACAAATACCCGGAAGATCTGCTTAACGGGCATATCAATGACCTTGTCAGGCGGGCAATGGCCCTTGGCATCGACAGGATGTCGGTCCTCAGGTGCGCCTGCCTTAATCCGGTAAAACATTATGGACTGGATGTCGGGCTCCTGCAGGCAGGTGATCATGCCGATTTCGTGGTCATCGATAATTTCAGGGAGTTCAATATCCTTAAAACTTATATAAACGGAGAAATTGTTGCGGAAAACGGCAGGGCATTGATGCCTGAGACCGCCGTCGATATCGTGAACAATTTCAGCGCGCGGGAAAAAGGACCTTCGGACTTCGAGGTGAAGGTAGAAGGCGACCGGATAAACGTAATTGTGGCTGTCGACGGCCAGATAATTACGGGGAAGACCGTGGAAACACCCAAAATCAGCAACGGCCTGGTGGTCCCGGACATTAACCGGGACATACTGAAACTGGTTGTCGTTAATCGTTATCAGGACGCCCCTCCCTCCGTCGGTTTCGTAAAAAACTTCGGCCTTGAAAAAGGGGCGATCGCATCATCTATATCCCATGACTCTCATAATATCGTGGCTGTCGGGGTCTCCGACGATGATATTCACGCCGCCGTAAATCTGATAATAGAGAACAGAGGCGGTCTGGCGGTCGCGTACAACGGCGACCGGCAGTTTCTGCCGCTGCCTATAGCCGGTCTCATGTCGGATGAAAATGGCTGCAGGGTCGCCGGGCGAAGTTCGGAGATGGACAGACTCGCCAGGGAACTTGGATCAAAACTGAGGGCCCCTTTCACCACACTCTCTTTTATGTCTCTCCTGGTGGTCCCTGAATTAAAACTCAGCGATAAAGGGCTCTTTGACGTCGAAAAATTTGAACTTATAAACTTATTTGAAAACAGGATTATCCTGAATCCCGGGGGCTGAATTGACAACCGTCCCTGATTATGGCGGCGGCAACCTTTCTGAACATGCTTGATAAGATAAATATAGATCAGCGGACATTAATGACTCAATGACATCTTCCCCAGGGATTCATGAATCAGTCACCGCAATATTTACTTGCATTTTTCTGTATGTTATTATAATCGCAACAGTTTGCAACTGCCTGCTCTTTTTTTAAGATATTATGAAAAAACCTTTCTTTTACAAAGAAGCCTCAGAGTCTGTGCTGGACATAATCGGGAATACCCCGATGGTGAAGATCAACAGTTTAACGGATAAAGACTCAGCCGAGATTTACGGCAAAATAGAGTTCTTCAATCCATGCGGTTCGATCAAGGACAGGATATGCCTTTCGATGATCGAGGCTGCGGAGAGGGACGGAAAAATAAGGCCGGGGGACACGATCGTCGAGCCGACATCAGGGAACACCGGAATCGGTCTGGCCTTTGTTGCTGCGGCAAAAGGGTACAGGCTCGTACTGACAATGCCCGAGACGATGAGTGTGGAGCGGAGGAATATAATGAAGTCCTTTGGCGCCGAATTAATCCTGACGGATGGAAGCATGGACATGACCGGCGCTGTTGAAAAGGCGGCGGAACTGGTGGAAAGCAAGGGCTATTTTCAGCCCCAGCAGTTCAGCAGCCCGGCAAACCCCGAAACCCACAGAAAGACCACCGCCCGGGAGATACTAAATCAGATCGGAAGCCTCGACGCCTTTGTGGCCGGCGTAGGGACCGGAGGGACCATCACCGGAGTGGGTGAAGTGCTGAAGAAAGAACTGGGCGGTAAGGTGCTGGTTATAGCTGTCGAGCCTTCAAAAAGCCCCGTGCTTTCAGGAGGAAAACCGGGCCTCCATGAGATCCAGGGGATAGGGGGAGGTTTTGTGCCGGATGTCCTCAACAGGGAGATAATCGACGATATAATCACGGTCTCGGATGAAGACGCCTATAGTATGACAAGGCAGCTTATAAGAAAAGAAGGCATATTATGCGGCATATCATCAGGCGCGAACTTTTTCGCCGCCCTGCGGACGGCAAAGAAAATCGGGAAAGGCGGAAAGGTCGTGACCATATTCCCGGATACCGGCGAAAGATACTTAAGCACAAGACTTTTTGATAACCAGGAGTAAACGCTTTGAGATGAAAAGCTCCATGATAAATATATTAAACAATAATATCTTCGAGACAATAGGAGGTACCCCCCTCCTCCGTATTAAAAAACTTGCCGGACATCTCGGACGGGATGTCTCTGTCTATGCAAAACTTGAGCGCTTTAATCCCTGCGGCTCTGTAAAAGACCGTCCCGCCTTCCAGATGATTAAAGACGCGGAGGAATCCGGCCTGCTGACAAAGGACAGGACCATACTGGATGCGACTTCCGGCAATACGGGTATCGCGTATGCCATGATTGCGGCGGTCAAGGGATACAGGACAGAAATCGTGCTTCCGAAAAACGCCAGCATCGAAAGGAAGAAGATCATAAGGGGTTTTGGCGCTGAAATCGTATATTCAAGCCAGTTTGAGGGCTCGGACGGGGCCATCAGGACAGCAAAGAAGATATACGAGGAAAATCCGGATAAATACTTTATGCCGGATCAGTATAACAACCCGTCTAACTGGAAGGCCCATTATCTCACCACCGGCCCCGAGATTCTTGAGCAGACAAAAGAGAGGATCACACACTTTGTCGCGACCGTCGGGACCGGGGGAACGATTATGGGGACGGGACGGGCATTGAAGGAGTTTAATCCGGACATTAAAGTTATAGCCGTCCAGCCCGATGACGCCATGCATGGCATAGAAGGGCTTAAACATATGGAAAGCTCGATTGTCCCTGGGATATATGACCTGAATTTTCCGGACAGGACAATTTTTGTGAATACCGACAAGGCCTATGACATGGTTAAAAAGCTGTTGACCATCGAGGGTTTGGCAGTCGGGCACTCCTCGGGCGCCGCACTGGTAAGCGCGTTAACCATCGCGGAGGAGATCAGGGAAGGATTGATAGTGGTCGTATTCCCTGACGGCGGCGACAGGTATCTCAGCCATGAGATTTAAGGCATATATAAGCAGAGAGGCGATGGACAGGATATCCGGTCACGCGGAAAGGGAATATCCCGATGAGTGCTGCGGCATAGTAACACAGAATGCAGAGCGGCAGACCGTCCACGAATGCAGAAACATCCAGAACCGGCTCCATAACGAAGATCCAGTTACTCATATCAGTGACGCGCGCACAGCCTATGTTATCGACAGGAGTGAGGCTGAAGCCATCTTCTCGTCCGCAAAAGAGAGGGGTGATAAGGTCATGGCCTTTTATCATTCGCATACCGACCATGACGCCTACTTTTCCGAAACCGATGAGGCGGCGCAGACCGTCTTCGGCGAACCGGAATTCCCTGACGCGCTCCATATCGTCGTATCGGTCAAAAATGGAAAAACAAGCCATTTCAGGGCCTTCATGTGGGACGGGAAAGAGATGGCCTTCCGCCCTGTTGATCTGACAACCTGATTACTTGCCCCTGTTATTCAAAAATCATTTTAAACCTTGCATAAGCAGGCGGAACGACAGCACCGCATATTTATCCTCCGGTCCGGAATAAATATTATTGTTGTTATGACTTTTCTGTGATAAGCTTAATATATATTTCAGCAACCGACGGATATTGGGTTAACAAAAAAATGTGGGACAATGGAGGTGCTTATGCCTGCATATGAATATCTCTGCAAGGACTGCAAAAGAGATTTTATGGTATTCCTTTCGCTCAAAGAATTTGACGAAAAGCCAAAGATCACATGTCCACATTGTCAGAGTGATAACGTCCAGAAACAGATCGTGGGTTTCTATGTCAAAACAAGCAAGAAATCATAAATAAAGATATTCCCAGCGCTTGCACCGGCTTCATCTTTTCCAGGTTTAAACCGTAACCGTCTGGAAAGGGGCTTTTCTTATGAAATTGATATATCCTAGATTTCCCTTTATCGCTTCTTCTTTCAGCCTGCCGACAGGGATTTTATTCTTTATAAGGTTTGTATAGATGCCGGCATTAGTCAAATCACCGATGAAGATGATGCCGACAAGAAAATCATCCCTAAAAACAAGCTTCCTGTAACTGTCAATACGGTCATCGGTAATCACTTCATAACCCTCTGTAGCCGGCTCAATAAGCCCGACTGCTATCACCGGTACACCGGAGATGTCCGTTGCGTTCATCACACTGAGAAATCCTCCATATCTTATGTTTTCGCCGGTCATGTTTTTGCCGGCAAGCCTGCCCATCTCTTCGGCGTTTGTCCAGAGGGCGTTTACGGAAGGCATGCCGGTGATCAGGTCCCGATATTCAACCACATCACCCGCAGCATAAATATCAGACATACAGGTCTGCAGGTATTCGTTTATCAGTACGCCGTTGCCGGTTTCTATCCTGGAGTTTTTCAGGACATCGACATTAGGTTTTACACCAGCCGCGACAATAACAATATCGGCCTTAATGACTTTTCCGGAAGAAAGCCTGACCGCTTCAACCATGTCCCGTTTTCGTATCACCTCTTTAATTGTATTATCGGTTAACACTCCGATATCTCCGTTCAGCAAGACTTTTGAAATAATCCGGGAACCCCTTTTATCAAGCCTCTGATCAAGGATCTCCTCAAGTTTTTCGATGATCGTTACATTAAGGCCTGAATGCTTTAGCGAGATTGCGATCTTGATCCCGACAAGTCCGCCGCCCAATACAACGGCATCTTCCCTGCCCCTGCAATACTCCCTTATTCCGAGCGCGTCTTCCATCGTCCTAATTGTAAAGACACCTTTTCCTCCGAGACCTGGAATATCGGGCATCACCGGACTGCTGCCGGTCGCGATGAGGAGCTTATCGAAATTGAGCCTTTTGCCTGAAGACAATATCACCTCTTTTGACTTGGCGTCAACACCCGCCGCCTTTTCATAGATGACCCCGATTCCGTATTTTTCGACCGGGTCTTCAGGGAAATTTATATCCATTCCATCTTTTTCTATCAAATACGGTATCATCGGCCTGTAATAAGCATTCACCTTTTCTCCGGAAATCATCGTGATCTCCGCGTCTTCATCCCTGCCGCGTATCGCCCTTGAAGCCGATATTCCGGCGATGCCGCCGCCGATAATTATATGACGCATCTATACCTCCCTCTCTGTCCCGGCAAGTACCAGCCTATGCCTTTTTTCCTGCTGAAACTGATCAATATCAACTAACACCAGCGCCCCCGTGGGGCATGAGCGTACGCACGCGGGCATATCAAGCTTATGGCAGCCGTCGCATTTGACCGCGATATGTTTCTCCCCGTCCCTTGTTATTACTCCGAAAGGACAGACCATCACACATGTCCAGCAGCCGATGCAACGTTCTTTCCGTCGCCTCACAAGACCCTTTTCATCCCTGTAAAGACATCCGCTTATACAAGCATTAAGGCATGGAGCATCCTCACAGTGCCTGCATAAGACCGGCATCATTATCTCTTCCGTTGCCTCCAGAAACAGCCTCTTCATCGGTGGCGGCGACTGCAAGACTGCGGAAAAGAGATCCTTATCCTTTGAGTGCTGAACAGCGCACCCTATTTCACAACTCCTGCATCCCATGCATTTTTCCGGCTTGACGAATATCTGTTTCATGTCACCCCCCTACGACGAAAGCCCGAGACCCTTACGTCTCTCGCCTATAACCGAGATGAGGGTTTTCGCTGCCTTAACCGGATCGGTCTCAACAATGAAATAGCCCCCGAAGAGGTCTTTTGCTGTTGATGTCAGGACCTCTGTAACAAGCTTGCTGCCCAATACAGGCGGAACAACACCCAAGTGGGTTGGAATTCCCGCGGCAACAGCCCATGTGCCGATGGCAACCGCCTTTTCCGTGACCGCTTCCGGCGCCGAGGCAACAATTGGGAGTTTGTCCAGATCGACCCCGAGTTTGTCCGCAATAGCAACTGCAAGATCCGCCGCCCTTGAGGTGTCAACGCATGAGCCCATATGGAGCACAAGGGGCAGAGGCCCGCCGAGACCCGCAGCCTGACCGATTGCAGTAAGCACTGCTTTCAGTCCGGGGCCCGCGTATTTTTCCGTTGCCTCGGGCGTCATGAACCCGTGCCTTGCGAACGCTCCTGATGCACAGCCTGTCGCAAGTATCAGGACATTGTTCTTTGCAAGCTCCCTGATCATCGCCAGGTAGTTTGCATCCTGCGTTACTTTTACTGTATTACATCCCGCAAAAAGGCAGACACCGTAAATATTGCCGGAAACTATATTGTCTATTAATGGCTTTAAAGGGTCTTCCCTGTCAAGAAGCGAAAGGGCGGAAAGGATTGCTTCGACCGAAAACCCGGCAAACGCAGTACTGGATATGTCCGGTATGTTTATTCTGCCGGAGTCTCTTTTCTTAAACGCCACGATAGCAGCCTCTATTATCTTCCTCGCGCACTCCTTTGCGTCCGGCTCATGGAATTCTATATGCTCCGCTTTCGGGATCTTTGCGATAGGCATGGTTGTTATTAATTTGGTATGAAAGCATTCCGCGATACCGGCAAGCGACGGCATAATGCACTGATAGTCAACTACCATGGCATCAAGCGCTCCTGTGAGAATCACGGCCTCCTGGGAGACAGAGCTCGTTGCCATGGGGATCTTGTGCCTCATCATTATCTCATTACCCGTACAGCAGACACCCACAACATTTATTCCGTCAGACGCGCCCGCGGCCTTTGCACTGTCGTTAAGGACCTTTTCACCGGCAACCTGCACGAGAATGTCACTTAAAAGCGGGTTGTGTCCGTGAAGAGCTATGTTTACGGCATTTTTATTAAGCACTCCGAGATTGGCACGAGTTGCAACAGGAGAAGGCGTTCCAAACAATATGTCCGCAATATCCGTTGCGATATGGCATGCCGCATAGTCAGCCAGTGCGCATTTAACGGCGCCGAGGATGATATTTACCGGGTCTGAATCAACACCATATGTTGTCCTGTGCATGGATTCGGCTATGGAACTGTCAATGCCGGTCGGGACAACCCCGAGCTTCAGGAACGTATCGACCCGGCCTTTTGTGACTGTTGTCACGGCCCACGTCAAGGGAGTTTCCTTCTCGGAAAAATCTTCCAGTGCCTTCATCGCCACATCTTCAGCTATCTCGTTTATCTCTCTGCCGTCAACGCTGACGCCGATCCTGGCGGCCACTGCCTTTAATTTGTTCTCGTCCCTGATCGGGTAATCAGGCGCTTCTCCTTTTGCCGCCTTCAGCAGTGTATGCGCCATATGCTTTGCGTGGGCGCCATGAGAAGCCGTGCCGGCGGCAATAGCCCTCGACAACCCCCTGGACACCATTATATCGGCATTAGCGCCGCATACTCCCGTCCTGGGTCCGTCTTCAAAGGGACTGATCCTGCACGGCCCCTGCAGGCAGTGTCTGCAGCAGAGACCTGCTTCTCCGAAGCCACACTGGGGCACTTGAGCGGCATACCTGTCCCATACAGTGCTGATTCCGGCCTTTTTAGCGCTTTCAAGAGCTGAAAGCGTCGCCTTGTCAATAGATCTTTCCATCGGATGCCTCCTGTTATTCAAAAGCAATAAGTATTATAACCGGTATAACCGGGGAATTCCCCTCATGAATTCTTCTTAACTATAAAACCATAAAAAACAAAAGTCAAATGCTATAATTAATACAAAATCAGGAAAACATAGAGGGTGGAAAGATGACCGGATACATGATAATTATATTATTCAGTTACCTGCTTGTCCAGGGAGTTGAATACTGGCTCAAGCAGATCAATCTCAGGTATATGAGGCGGCACGGGATGAAAATTCCTCTCGGGTTTGAAGGCTTCATCGATAAATCAGTGCTGAAGAAGACCATTGACTATACAATGGAGAAGCATTCACTTTCCCTTATCGAATCCCTCTTCAGCAACGCAGTCCTCCTGGTTTTTCTTTTCGGAGGACTGCTTGATACTTACAATTCATGGATACTGTCTCTGGACCTGCCATTTGTCCCGAGCGGCGTTCTCTTTTTTCTTTTATTGACTTATGCCGGCACACTTGTTTCGATTCCTTTCAACCTTTACAGTACGTTCAGGATCGAAAACAGATACGGCTTCAACACAATGACACTGAAACTGTGGCTTGCGGATTCAGTGAAATCCCTGCTTATTTCTTCTGTTATAATCGGCCTGATACTATCCGGCGGATTCTGGATCATCCAGAAGAGTCCGGATTACTGGTGGCTCTCCATATGGGGATTCTTCTTCGCCTTCAGCATCTTTATGATGTATATCGCGCCATACGTGATCGAACCGCTTTTCAACAAGTTCACTCCTCTTGAAGGCGGTGAGATTGAAGAAAAAATAAGGGCCATCATGAAAAAAGCCGGCATTAAAGTAAGTAGGGTCTTCAAGATTGATGCATCAAAGAGAAGCCGGCATACAAACGCGTACTTTACCGGCATAGGAAAGGTAAAGAGGATTGTACTGTACGACACGCTTATCCGGAAAATGAACACGAACGAGATACTCGCCGTGCTCGCGCATGAAGCAGGCCACTGGAAAAAGAAACATGTCCTGAAACGAATAATCGTCCTTGAGCTGCTCTCTTTCATCGGGGCATATATATCATTCGCGATCCTAAAAACTGATTTGCCCGGAATTATTTTCAACATACAGAACCCGACATTCTTTTCCAGCTTAATCATACTCGGGTTTATTTTCAGTATTGCCGCGGCCCCTTTTACGCCCCTGTTCAGTTATATCTCACGAAGGCATGAATACGAAGCGGACAGATTCGCCCGCGAATTGACTTCAGATCCTGAAAGCCTGGCCACTTCTCTTATCAAACTATCGAAAGACAACCTCTCCACGCTCCATCCCCATCCGCTCTACGCGAAGGTCTTTTACTCGCATCCCCCTGTTGTCGAGCGCGTCAGGAAGCTGAGGAAAAGCACGTAATGGTCAGGCATTAAGAACAGGCGGAGACAATTATGATTAAGAAAATCTCCCCCAACCCCTCTGATATGCCAAAGAGGGGAAGAGAAAAACAGGAACGGGAGGAAGGGAGAGAGGGGAAGAAATAATCCTCATTTCCAAAGAGGGGAAGAGAGGAACCCGGGATTGACCCACTCAATTGCACAAAGACTCATTTTATCTATGGAGGTTATTTATGCATAACAGCAAAAAGAGATTAATTTCAGAAAAACCCGGCTACTGTCTGGCCTTATTACTGTCTTTGATCATCGTTTCGGCAATATCAGGCTGTAAAAGCAGGGAGAGCTACAGGGAGGAACTCGAACAGAAAGGGATACCGTATTCCGTTGAGAGTTTTTTGAGTGAGACAGGAAAAGGAAATTCAGAGACAATAGAATTATTCTTAAAGGCCGGAATGGATATTAACGCTAAAGGCCCGAAGGGTTATTCAGCCCTGATATCCGCTTCGCAGGTTAACAACATCAGGACCATGAAGCTGCTGATTGATAACGGCGCCGACGTTAACACCGGTGGAAACCAGGGGGAAACCGCCCTGATGTTCGCTTCACTAAGCAATAATATCGACGCAATAAAGCTGCTGATTAAAAACAACGTTGATGTTAACGCAAAAAACAACAAGGGGTACACAGCCCTGATGTTTGTTTCATCCACAGGAAACCCCGAAGTGATGAAACTACTGATCGAAAATAGCGCCGATGTTAACGCGAAAAACAGTAAGGGGGAGACCGCCCTGATGTTCGCTTCACTGAACGATAACATCGAAGCCGTAAAACTGCTGATCGAAAACAGCGCCGATGTTAAGGTAAAAAACAACAAGGGGGAAACCGCCCTGAAATACGCGTTCCTCAATTCCAGTATCGCGTCAATATTACGGGAAGCCGCTTCAGGCGAAAAATAATCTCTATTAAACCGGACCATGGGGAAGAGACGCTTTGATATAAAGCCCCTCTTGCCGGAAATGGTCCGCCGGCAAAATTCCGGGGAGACCGCCTGTCTTAACTCTCTTTTTTCTCTCCAAGCCTGGACTCGGCTTCCTGAAAGAAAGGCGAACCGGGAAATTTGCCGGTAAGTTCCCTGTATTTAGCTTCAGCCTCTTCTTTTCTGCCCTCTTTTTCCAGGATTCTTGCCGATTCAATCAGTGCAAGGTCTTTATATATGGCGGTGTTGGCTTTATACATGGCATCGAATATCTTAAGCGCTTCTTCCTGATTGCCGGTTTTAATCTGTATCATGGCCATTTTACTGAATGCAAGAGGGAGCAGATCTTCTTTATCCGCATATCGCTTCACAAAGTCATTAAGGATCTTGAGCGCATCGTCATATTCGCCGAGTTCATAGTATGAGCTTGAGATATACAGCAGAAGACGCGGGGACTTCTTTTTATCATATGCCTGCTGGAAGAGCTCCAGGGTTTTCCGGAACTGTTCTTCTTTCGGCAATGCGGCATTTTGATACATGTTGTAGTAAACCTTATACGCCTCATACTCAAGCTTCCTGGATTTCTGGTTCGAGGTGTAATTATAAACCAGCAGTGCGGCTACAACCAGGACAACAGTCAATACAAGCACGCCATACGCAAAAACAGTCTTCTGTTTCTGCAGGAAGACATCTTTTATATCAAAAAACTTTTCCTTTACCTCTGTTTCCGTGGTGGCTGCTTTCTTCTTTACCCTTTTCTTTATCGCTTTTGGCATTAAATCCTCCTTAGAGCTTTTTCAATCAGAAATTTTGAGTTTTCAAATACAGAATCAACGCCCGAATTATCAATGCCCGCCCCAAGCAGAATCCACCTCGCCATCTCTTTTGTTATCAGGTCCGAAGGGCTATGGCTGTCTGTATTGATACATAGAGACGCCCCTGAACGCATCGCCTCCCTTGCTACATAGCCATTGGATAATGAGTGGCCTTTTCGGGAAGTAATCTCGAGGAGCACGTTCTTCTCTTTAGCGAAGAGAATATCATCGTACGATATCAGGCCGGGATGGGCGAGTATGTCCGCAGCGGCATTTATGGCCGCACGGTTGGTGCCTTCCTTTACAGGTTCGACAATGGTCTCTCCATGTACTACGACAATCTGCGCGCCAAGCAGACGGGCCTCTTTCACAAGCTCATGTATCAATCCAGGAGGAGCATGCGTTATTTCAGCCCCCGGCAAAACTTCAATCGGGACCATATCACGAATCATTTTAACGGCCTTGACTATCCTCGGGACAATAAAGTCGATATTGGATGCATCAACATGGTCTGTTATTGCCAGGGCGTTGTATCCGGCAAACTCAGCCCTCCTTATTAATTCGAAAGGTATGAGTTCCCCGTCACTGAAAATACTATGAGTATGCAAATCAATCATTCTAAAAAGATACTAAAATACAAGGAAAAATGTAAAGCATGATGTTAGCAGTTCGTACAGGCAGGCAGTCTGACGGTAAAAACGGTCTCTGATCCATTATTGGATAAATCAACCTCTCCGGCAAGAGACTGAACAAAGCGGAAGACGATATTCAACCCCCTGCCTGTCACTTCACCAGAGCGTATTTTGTTGATATGTTCTTCGTCTATGGAGCCCGTGTTTATAATCTCGATCTGGACATTTTCCCTGTTTCTGAAGCATCTGGCGCGCAGGACGCCGCCTTCACCCGGCACGGCCTGCGCGGCGTTCATAAGAAGATTGTCTAAAATGCGTTCCAGTTCAAAAGGCACACAGTAGACAAACAGTCCGTCTTCAATATCCAGCAATTCAGCCTGGATGTCCGTTCTGCCCAGCCGTCTCGCTGCTTCGACATTAAGCCTGAAACGCCGTTTTAACGTCTCACCCACGTCTACAGGCCGTTCACGCCCCTCGATGACGGCGCTGGTGGAAAGGTTCTGTATTTTGTCGGTCTCTTCCGCCACAATATTCAGGGCCTCACGGATCTTGTCGCGGACCGAATCAAGGTCTTCATTGTCCAAAAGTTTCAGCGCCCTTCTGGCAAATCCACCGATAGCGACCGCAGGATTCTTAATATCATGCAGTATGTCGTCAAGGCGCTCCATACGGAGGGCCTTCATAACCTCTTTGCCGAAAAAGGTGAGCAGATCGATCTCCCCTTCTGTAAACTCCTGCCTGATGTCAGCAGTATAAAAAACCATAAAGTATCGCACCTCCGCCCGCCCTCTCAGCGGAATCAGCAGCACGGAGTTAAGCTTGTTTGCGCGCATATAGGAGACAAGCGCCTCGTTCGACAGCCAGCTGGTTGCCGGGTCCTTTATAAGCACATAGGAGGGATCGATCCGTTCGGTCTCTGTGTCCATATTCTCCTGATTTTCCTGAAGAAGGGCCATCATGTAGGGATGCTCTGATACACTGAAGGCATGGCCGACCTTGCCCTGAGTCTGCTCCATGGGATAACTAATCTCGAGCCAGGCGGTTTCCCTGTCCGGGGAGAGTGAAAACAGGGCGCAGCTCTGTATCTCGATTATACTAACCAGTTCAGGCACCATAAGCTTAAAAAGATCCCTCAGCTTTATGCCCTCCCGGTTGCTGAGTTTCAGGAAAATCTTCTCAACAAGCTTCTCCTTCCTGAGGTTCAGCTGTGAAAGGTCGATTATTCGCTTCCGCGCCACCACATGGCTTATTCTGCGGGCCAGCACCTCCGCGTGTGTAACCTCAAGGGGATCAAATTGGCGGTTTTTCTCCCGGTAGTATATCTGGAGCGCCCCACGGATTTCGGTCTCGGTCTCAAGGAACCGGGGTATGTATATGGGAACTGCTAGAAGGGAGTTGAGACCCAGCCGAAAGACCACATCCTTGTCCCGGTACAGCGGCTCCGCCAATATGTCAGGGACTATGTAGCTCTTGCCGCTCCTGACCACTAATCCGGCAATGGAATCCCCCAGTGGTATGCTCGGGATTCGGGCATAGTCGTGAAACTGATGGGATCCGAAAGCGACCATGTTGCCTGTTTCAGGATCATACAACCGGATCGAGCCGGCATCCGCCCCGAGGTATTTTACGATCTTCTGGGCGCCGACCTCCAGTATCTCCCTCCAGTCAAGCAACGGGCTTATGCCCATCACATCCTCGATCTCCACCACTATTCCGCCCAGGTATTCGGCGAGAAAACGCTTCTCCACCTGGTAGGCAAGCAGCTCCATCTCATCGTCGCTGAAGCTGCAACGGCTGAGCAGCTCATTCTCCTTTAGAAAATTAACCAGGCTTTTCTGCATTTTTTTAATTTACTGTTATTGTGGTGATATGCTTATACTCACATTTTACAGGAAAAATCCGCTTGTGGCAATTAGAAAACTTGAATAATTAAACGGTCAATCTTTAGAATTAAAGGGATGCGGATAATAAAAAAGAAGAAAGATATATCGGAATTCCTGGAAAAGATCCGGTCCCGTCAGACGGATACCGGTCAGTCCGTAGAGAACGCGGTCAGCAAAATCCTGATGGATGTGAGGAAAGACGGCGACGACGCGGTGCTCAAATACACCCGGAGATTCGATCACAAAAAGGCCCGGAAGTTAAGACTTGGCGCCTCCGAGATAACCAAACTGTCGGACAAGGCGGACCCGAAAGTTGTGAAGGCGCTTGAGTTTTCGGCAAAACGGATAAGAAAATTCCATAAAATGCAGATAAGCTCCTCCTGGTTTTTCACCGAAAAAGAGGCGATTCTCGGCCAGATTATACGGCCGGTCGGAAGAGTCGGCGTTTATGTGCCGGGCGGAAAGGCTGCATATCCCTCGACAGTATTGATGAACGTCATCCCCGCGCAGATCGCCGGCGTGAAGGAAATTGCCCTGTGTGTTCCGGCGCCGGGCGGAGAGATCAACCCCTATGTAATGGCCGCAGTGAAAATGCTTGACGTCAAGGAAGTATACGGGATCGGAGGGGCGCAGGCGATAGGCGCGTTGGCATACGGGACAAAAAGCATAAAAAGGGTGGATAAGATCGTGGGACCCGGCAATATATATGTAGCAACGGCAAAAAGAATGGTTTTCGGATCGGTTGATATAGATATGATTGCGGGGCCGAGCGAAATACTGATTATCGCCGATCAATCCGCAGACGCCTCGTTTGTGGCTTCAGACCTTCTGAGCCAGGCGGAACATGACGAACTCGCCTCATCCATTCTCGTTACAAACTCCCGGGACCTCGCGGACAGGGTCTCGGAAGAGGTTGAAATACAGATGTCGAACCTTAAAAGGAGAAAGATCACAAGGTCTTCCATTAATAATTACGGGACCATAATAATCACAAAGGACCTGGAGGAGGCCGTGAAACTTTCGAACCTGATAGCGCCCGAACACCTGGAGATAATGACGGAGAGCCCTGTTGATGTTGTACCTGGGATCGAAAACGCCGGGGCGATATTCCTGGGACCCTGGACGCCCGAGCCTCTTGGCGACTATTCTGCCGGCCCAAACCACACTCTGCCTACAGGGGGCACCGCCCGTTTTTTTTCACCCCTGGGTGTTTATGACTTTTACAGGAGATCGAGTATTATGGGCTTCACAAAGAAAGGATTCAGGAGACTTTCAAAGGCCGTCGAGACGATCGCGGACACGGAAGGACTGGAAGCTCACGGAAACACAATAAGGATACGGAGAAAAAAGCTGTAAAAAGCTGTAAAAAGCTGTAAAATAACATAAAAACATAAAGGAATTCACAAAGCAATGAAATCTAAAAAGAAAATTCTCAGGCTAGGCCTTCCCAAGGGGAGCCTGCAGGAATCCACGCTTAAGCTTTTCCGAAAGGCCGGTTATCACATTTCAGTGTCCAGCCGTTCATATTACCCTTCTTTTGACGACCCGGAGATAGAATCCATGCTGATCAGGGCGCAGGAGATGGCCCGCTATGTAGAAAACGGCATACTTGACTGCGGCCTCACCGGCTATGACTGGATAATGGAGCAGGGGGCGGATGTGAAGCAAGTTGCTGAATTAAACTATGCAAAGGAAGGTCTAAGGCCTGTCAAATGGGTAATCGCCGTGCCTGATAATTCAAAGATAAAGAGCATAAAAGACCTACAGGGTAAAAGGATAGCGACAGAACTGGTAGGATTTACAAAAAGGTACCTTAAATCAAAAAACATCAAGGCGCAAATCGACTTTTCCTGGGGTGCGACAGAAGTAAAACCTCCTTACCTTGCGGACGCCATCGTTGAGTTGACCGAAACCGGGACATCCCTCAGAGCTAACAATCTCAGGATATTGGAGACAATACTTGAATCGAGTACGAGGTTCATAGCAAACAAAAAAGTCTGGCAGGATAAATGGAAGCAGCAGAAGATGGAAAACATTGTAATGCTTTTAAAAGGGGCACTCAGCGCTGCGGAGAAGGTCGGGCTGAAGATGAATGTCTCAAAGAAAGATCTAAAGAAACTTATAGCGCTTCTGCCGTCAATGCATTCTCCCACAATATCCACGCTGTCTGATGAGGGATGGTATGACCTTGATACGGTGATTGATGAAAAGACTATATGCGACCTCATTCCCAGGCTGAAGAAAGCAGGCGCGTCGGGGATTGTCGAATACCAGTTAAACAAGGTCATTCCTTAAGCCAGACATGAACGCTGCATAAACAGCGGGCAGGGACGCTCTTAACGATGAATTTCAGCGCAACACCGCGGCAAGGTCCGTAATTCTTGCCGGCTCATCCTTTCCCGGCTTTTTGACTAATCCGCCGACTCAATTATAATGTCGGTTTATGTTAAGATAAATTATCAACTTAAGGGGAGAACCCGGACACAAGTGGTACATAAAAGATTCACCCGCGGAAGCAAAACAGCAGGCATATGTGCAAATAAGCCCGGGAAATATCGAAAACAGGCGGCGAATTCCGCGCCTGGAGACTGCAACTCTCTCCTGTTTGACAGATTTCATGAAGAATGCGGTGTTTTCGGGGTGTTCGGGCATCCGGAGGCGGCAAATCTTGCCTACCTGGGTCTGTACGCCCTGCAGCACAGGGGACAGGAGGGGGCCGGAATATGCTCCGCCGACGGCAAGATGATGTTTATCGAAAAATCCAAGGGATCTGTCGCGGACATATTCAATGAAAAGAGGCTTAAAAAACTTCCCGGGCACATCGCCATAGGCCATAACCGGTACTCTACCAGCGGCAGCAGCATACTGAAAAACGTCCAGCCCCTTGTCGCCAATTTTTCACTCGGACAGCTTGCGATCGCACACAACGGCAATCTTGTAAACGCCGGGGAGTTAAGGCGTTCCCTTGAGGATGACGGCGCCATATTCCAGTCTACTTCAGACAGTGAAGTTGTGGTACATCTCATCGCGCATTCAAAAGGAGAGTCATTTCATGACAGGGTCATACAGGCGTTAAAAACGGTCCGCGGCGCCTTCAGCCTTCTGATCCTTCGAGAAGACGAGATAATCGCCGTCAGGGACCCTTACGGCGTCAGACCGCTCTGTATCGGACAGGTGGACGGGGCATATGTTGTCGCTTCCGAGACCTGCGCCCTTGATCTGATAAGCGCTAAATACATACGCGATGTCGAGCCAGGCGAAATGGTCATCATCAACAATAACGGCCTTACATCACGAAAGGCGCTCACAAGCAGCAGGAGGGCGTTTTGTATTTTTGAATTCATATATTTTTCAAGGCCGGACAGCAATATTTTCGACGGTGTGAATGTGAACGAAATCAGGAAGGAATTCGGCAGGCAGCTCGCCAGGGAGTCCAATATAGATGCCGACCTTGTTATTCCCGTCCCTGACTCGGGCGTGCCGGCCGCCATTGGTTTCTCGGAAGAGAGCAAAATACCCTTTGATTTCGGCCTCATAAGAAACCACTACATAGGCAGAACATTTATCGAGCCGAAACAGAGCATCAGGCATTTCGGAGTTAAAATAAAACTGAATCCCGTTAAGAAACTGATCGCCGGCAAAAGAGTGGTCGTTATAGACGACTCCATAATCAGAGGCACAACGAGCAAGAAGATTGTCAAAATGCTGAGAGAGACGGGAGAGACAAAAGAAGTTCACTTCAGAGTAAGTTCACCGCCAACGATAATGCCTTGTTTTTACGGGATTGATACGCCCACCAGGCATGAACTGATCGCATCGAGCCATGCCGTCGAAGAAATCAGGAAATATGTGACCGCAGATACTCTGTCATACCTGAGCATCGAGGGAATGCTTAATATAGTGCCCAATCCCGAGAATTATTGCACTGCCTGTTTTGATAATAACTACCCTATAAGTTTTCCGGGTGAGCATCTCGAACAGCTGGAATTATTTTTTTAAAGCTGATACGCTTTATCTATAATTCGTAAGGTGCGGCTGGGACAAATATGATAACTACGGTGCTAAGAAACATATACCGGGTGAACCTGGGAATAAAAAAAACCGAGAAGGTCCTCATTTTCACCGACAGGCCGAATCCAAAGGAAGATATTAATAATCAGGAACTGGAGCGGAGATCGAGGCTCAAATGCATAGCCTTTCTCACCTCTGAATCAGGCAAGGGCTTTGCGAAAGAAGTGACGGTTATGGAATACCCTGCCGCCGGAAGCCACGGTGCGGAACCGCCCAGGGAGATATGGGAGGCCGCGTTCGGAAAGAAGGCTGTCAATGCCCTTGACAAAAATGGGCTACTCGACCCGATTCTCGAGAAAAAAGCGGATGACCGGGAGATTGAAAAAGCCCGAACCATATTAAACGGATACGTAAAGAATACCGTTGACGCCGTCATCGCCCTCTCAAATTTCTCTACAAGCCATACAAGATTCAGGGATCTGTTGACACATGCCTGCGAAACAAGATATGCCAGCATGCCGCTTTTTGATATGGCCATGCTTGAAGGGCCGATGAATCCGGACTGGAAACATCTTGCAAAAATCACAAATGCAGTTGCAAGAAAGGTAAACAGGGCGGAAAGAATAGAGATCAGAACACCCAACGGTTCGCATATTTCATTCTCGACAAAGGGAAGAAGAGCATCCGCGGATACCGGCATATTGACCAGGCCTGGCTCTTTCGGCAATCTCCCTGCCGGCGAGGCATATCTGGCCCCGGTTGAAGGGACCGCCAACGGCAGACTCATACTTGAATGGGCTCCGACAAGAGAACTCAAGTCCCCGGTAACGCTTGTCGTCAGGAACGGTAACGTGCGAGACATCACCGGAGACGAGGAATACGCGGCGGAGTTGAGAAAAAAGCTGTCAGAGAGAAAGGAAAACAGCAATATCGCCGAATTGGGTATAGGCACAAACAGCATGGCGAAAAGACCGGACAACATTCTTGAATCAGAAAAAATAATGGGAACGATACATATCGCGCTCGGGGACAACAGCTCATTCGGGGGCACAATAAAAACGCCATTTCACCAGGATTTTATATTCTTCAGGCCCACTGTAGCGCTCATCCACAAAGACGGAAGCAGGACGTTTCTGATAAAAAAAGGAAAGTTTGAGGGGTGATTGATCATGACGGAATTTATTGTTGTATTAATAACCGCGCCTGACGGGGAGGAGGCCGTGAAGATCGCAAAAGCGGTCGTCGAATCCAGGCTTGCGGCATGCGTGAATATTCTGAACAATATCCGTTCTGTTTACAGATGGCAGGGTAAAATTGAGGATGATAACGAGGTCTTGCTGATAGTCAAGACGAGGCGGGCCCTGTTCGAGAGCCTGGTGGAGAGCGTAAAAGGGCTTCACAGTTATGACGTGCCCGAAATCATAGCTCTTCCATTAATAGAAGGTTCCGGGGATTATCTGAAATGGCTTAAAGAAGAAACTTCATAGTAAGAGTCGACACTGACTTAAAAACCGGGGTGTGACAGAACCGATAATCAAGGGGGTGAGATGAAGTATCCGGCAAGAATAATTCTTTTGCTAATGTTATTGCCGCTTTTGTCCTTTTTTCATCAGAAAGAGCAGCAGAAAGAGATTCTCATCGGTCTCATACCAGAGATGAATGTTTTTAAGCAGATGAAGAGATTCCAGCCCCTGGCCGACTACATAACCAGACAGACCGGAATAAAAATACACATTACTATCCTCAGCAGGTACGGAAATATTATCGAGAGATTCACTTCCGAAAAGATGGACGGCGCTTTTTTCGGTTCTTTCACCGGGGCGCTGGCGATTGAAAAACTGGGAGTGGTCCCGATCGCAAGACCGGTTAATCTTGACGGCACATCTACTTACAATGGATATATATTCGTAAGAAAAGACAGCAACATAAAAAACATACAGGACATGAAGGGAAAGAAAATGGCCTTTGTTGAAAGGGCGACAACGGCCGGATATGTATTCCCTGTAGCATATTTAAAGGAAAATGGCGTTAATGATATCGACCGTTTCTTCAGCGGATATTATTTCACCGGAAGCCATGATGCCTCCATATACGCGGTGCTTGACGGAAAGGCTGACATCGGCGCTGCAAAACATAGTATTTACAACCGTGCAAGGAAAGTTGATCCCAGGGTGGATAAAGAACTCATGATTATTGCAAAGTCTGCCCGGGTTCCTTCAAACGGACTCTGTGTCAGGGCGGGACTGGATGATAATATCAAGGCAGGACTGAAAGAGGCCCTTCTGAATATGGATAAAAACCATGAGGGACAGATTGTCCTCGGGAAATTCGGCGCCATAAAATTTATCGAAACAACGGTCAAGGATTACAAGCCGGTGTTTGATCTGGCCGAAAAGGCCGGAATAAACATAAAAGAGTATGTTTACAAAAATGAGTAGATAAACATCGGTCGCTCACCTTACAGAATGGACTTTAGGGCCCAGGCTATAGAACCGTATTTTTCTTGTAAGAAGCAGGAGAGTGTGGTAAATTATAAGCACTTCACCGGAAACCATGTAATAACTTTTTGTCGAGTTCGCTTCGCTCTCTCGACAATGCACTGCAGATCAGGTAAATATAACAAATGGCTTTGAGAGAAGAATTGAAAAGACAAGGATCCCGCTTTTTCATGTGGAGAAGCTATCTTCCTTTAATCCTTTTTCCAATATTGCTTATAGCATTAAAAGAAACTGAATATATTGAGACATTATTTGGAGACTTTGCAGATGATTTATGGGAGTTATTCTGTATTGTAGTATCTTTTGGGGGGCTTTTCATTCGTGGCATCACCATAGGCTATACTCCCAGGGGAACCTCTGGTAGAAATACGAAAAAGCAGATAGCGGACAGACTCAACACAACAGGCATATATTCAGTAGTCAGAAATCCTCTCTATCTGGGTAATTTTCTCATTATGCTGGGCTTTGTAATGTTCACACAGGCATGGTGGGCTGTTGTTATTGCAATACTATTATTCTGGATCTATTACGAACGAATAATTTATGCTGAAGAGGAATTCCTGAGGGAAAAATTCGCAAAATTATTTCTGCAATGGGCTAAAAGCACGCCCGCATTCATACCAAAATTAACCAGGTGGCAAAAACCTGACCTGCCTTTCTCCTTCAGAAATATCCTGAAAAGGGAGTATACAGGCTTTTTTGTAATTATAATTACTTTTACATTCCTGGAGATAGCCGGGGATTTTATTTCAGAGGGGATATTTGAATTTGATACTGAATGGATTATATTCTTTATTACGGGAGTGGTTGTTTATTTAACGTTAAGAACATTGAAAAAGAAGACAAAAATACTCCATGTTGAAGGCAGATAAATACCTCTGTGAATCAACATATTTAAATCATGTGTACTGAACAGTAAAACCCTTTACAACCGGCCTTCAGGTTAAGGTGTTTCATCTATATTGACACAGAGGGGGCTTCTGAACTCAATTCCTTCTTATCACAGACATACGCCCTGCAGAGATCAAGTCCATTTCTTCACGACATCTTGAACATCCATACATCTCATGCTACACTATTTTGAACAAGAATAAATTATTAGTCGATTGTTTCTTTAATTTGGAAGCAGACGGTGTACAAAGGAGAGGATATATGCATGGGACTGATTCATCCAATGACATAAGTGGGAACGATGAACTGAATTCCCGTGTGATGAAATTGGAGAGTGCACTTACCGAACTAAAGAAGAGCGCGCCATCCCCCTGGCAGAACAGGATAGAGGTCCTTTCAAAATTACTTTTACCCTTATTGTTGTTCTGGCTGGTATTCACCTTTAAGGACTCGGTGCAGCAGGCTTTAGAGTACCAGCGTCTCGAGGTAGAGTCAGCCGGGGCGATCAAAAAAATCCTTACGACATTGCACCAGGAAGAAGTAAATATGGATGAAGCCATGGGCTCGGCGTTAACACTATCAGCCTATGGCTCCGCCGCGATTATGCCGCTAGTGGGTGTATTGGAACACGGCTCTTCCAATGCGGAAACAGCGGCGAAGCAGGGCCTCTTTATTCTCGGATTAAGCCATCCTGACACTGTTTCCCGAAGTCTGGGCGCGGTGCTCTCCAAACGCAAGGGACAGTTCCGCTGGCAAACCCATCAAGCCGTGATCGACATTCTGGGGAAAGTGGAATATCCAGAGGCGAGAGAAGTCCTCCTTTCTTATCGACCGCTGCTCGAAAAACCGGCCGATGAAGGTCTGATCGGCTGGAAACAGGTAGTGCGTGCCGCTACAATAGAGGATTACAAAGAGACTAAACAGACATTAAAGGATGCACTGGCGGTCTTTGGCGTTGAATGGGGACCCGACATAAGAGGTGAGGAGTGAGCGCGCTTCGATTAATTACTTTCGCATTTCTATTCATCGTGGTTTTCATTGGTCCTGCATCCGCTCAATCCTTGTCAGGCTGCAGCGGCATTGAAGGAACAACCGGTCCAAAAGTTGTCCTTGATAAACTGGAATACAGAAACGAAGCCGGTGAGATACAAATATTGACGAGTGATTATGAGCTGGAACTTATCCTCGAACTGCGCTCCAGATTGCAGAATCTCTTTCCCGATACTCAACCGTTACCGGTGCTGTGCGCAAAACGCGCGCCTAAACCCGACGGGACTGACTTTATCCCCAGTTTAGTCAAAACACTCAATAACCGGAACGTGCTGCTTGAGATATGGGGGACAATCAAGGCAGGGAAGAAAAATGGGAAACAGGCGCTTGGGGCCAACATCCTCATGATGTTAATCCCGGTCCGTTATTATGAAGGCAGCGACTCGCAGCTCGATTTTCATATTCTCTCTTATCCTAAAAAAGAAGAGGATGATCTTGAGGCCGCCAGTATTGAGATTGCGTTCGGAACTGAATTTAATGTGTACGCGGCCATCGCCCATGGTATCAAGGCGCTCAGGAATAATTCTTATGACAAGGCGAAAAAGTATTTTTCCGATGCGCGTATACAATGGGAAAATGCTCTAGCTGACGGATCGCTGGCCAATACTCCGACCAATCAGGACCTTATCCTGCAATATATAAAAAATCTTGAACAGAAAACCATTACCGAAGCTGCTGCTGATCCGAACTACAGCGGGGACCTGGTAGCTTTGGCGGACATGCTGGAAGATGGAGGGCCTTAACGTGTCACCCAGGCAAGCGACATTATTTCATCGGCATAAAGATATTTTCATCGTCCGGCTGGTCCGGTTTGTCCTGCTGCCCCTGTTTATTCTGTTTGCCGGGAACGCTATCAGCCACAACGCTGGAACAGCCCTTGCGGGCGGAATAACCCGTTCATGCGACAGTCTCATCGTATTTGAAGGGGCCAATGTAAATAACTACATCAAGCAGTTCTCAGGGGTGACCGACTCCCGGTCAAGTTTCGATGAAGCAGGGAAAATGCTGGCGTTGCTGGTCCAGCTTGACGGACTGTACTCCCAGATTGGTTATGGATCTCTCGGTTATGTATATATAAAAACTGATGGCGATGATTCCCCGTCATGTTCAAACAAGCAGATACTTGAGCGTATCAAGGGAGAGCGATGCTGTTCCAGCGGCAAGCTACAGGATGGCAAGGCCGCACTCCTGCTTTCCGGTCATTTTCAGAGGGTGAAAGACAGGATATATCTGCTTACAAGCGTGGAGTTTTTACGGAAGGAAATGGAAGAGACAGTGAGTGTTCCTTCGTTTGCCGCGGAGAATACTCAAACTTCCTTTATAACACAGATGCCCCGCGTAACAGTAAGCTTTACCCCGAGAAAATTCACCAGGCAACAGCTGGACCAGGTAGCCAATGATTATTCAGACATCATGTATGTAAGAAGAAAGCCCAGCCTTGATGAACAACCGTTCAAGCTTGAACCTTTTGACGTCGACGGGTTTTCCTATTACATCGAAGAGGTGAAGACGGATTGGATAAAGATCCGGTCATATGGGTACAGACTTCCTTCCGGATGGGTGAAGGTCCCTCATGATATCGGCGGGTTGGGGCTGCGTGAACTTCTGCCCGAGCTATATTTCATGGATGCGACGGCAGTGTACCTCCAGACGCGGATTGCGGGGCCAGCTCTTTCTCCCAAAAGGTATAACCGGCACCTGAAAAAATTTGAGAGCCTGATGAAAAAGTTTGCCGAACGAATTCAGGGTACCGGTGACCGGCGTGCTCTCGGGTTCCTGAAGAGTATGTATGCTGCGCTGCTCCTGGAGCGCCCAGGACCCGGGCTTACTAAAAAGGAAATAAAGCAGATATCGACTGTGGCGGCTGAAGCAGCGGATTTATTGCCGACCAGCAGTCAGGCCCGTTCACTTGCCGCACTCACCAGGTTTGCATCCATGAGCAGGACGGATGTTTCATCATTTCCGGTTTCCGCGTCGACTTTAGAAAAAGACTTACTGCAGGTGCTGAGCGCCGACCCGGCAAATATCTATGTCAAGTCGAATTTGGAGCAGCTCTGGCGACTAAGAACTGTCAAGGACACGAGCAAGAGCAACTGGCAGAATAAAAAGCTAACAGCATTGCGGGCACGTTTTCTTGGAGACGCGAAAGTAAGGAAACTGATCAGGAAGCAGCCTTTCCTTAAAGACAAGAGGATACAACAACCGGTCGAAAAGAAAAAGCTCAAGGACGGTATTTAACCGTCCTGTTCACGTTTTTAGCGGCTTCCGCAAGGGGCGCGATCCATATTCTCCCACAGGCTTCCCGGCTATATTTGCCGGCTCCGTCGCAATAACCTTCCCGGCGGACGACTGCTGTGGCCTCCTTTATCCGTCCGAATCTTTTGCATTTGCACTTTTTTTCATTCTCGGCCCGGATGAATTTTACTCCAGACAAATCAACCGGTTATAAGCTCATCAAACTGCCTGCTGTATTGAATGAAAGGGAACCGGCGCGAAACAAAGATCGAATAACGGTAAAAACCATGGAACTGAATCATAATATATATTATAATTCAGATAAGCTGATTGAAATAAAAAATATTGATTTCCTGATATTCACCTCAGAATTTCTGAATTATATGGAAGATACTTGGAGAATTATATGATATTGTGTGGCATTGAAGCAGGTAAATTACCCTTGGTGGTTGGGACTGTATCTTCGGACCTGAATTTTCCCGTGGATGTCATGGAGAAGATAGATATTCTGGAAGTTCGTGTTGATATGCTCCCGGTTCACAACACCGCTGATATTATTCAAATCGTTCGTTCTGTAAAACAGAGATACGGCAAACCAATTATTGCGACCGTAAGATCAAAAGCTGAGGGTGGTTTAAGACAAATTGATGATGATCAAAGATACGATATATTCAAAGAGATAATCCAGTTTGCTGAAATTCTGGATGTTGAATTAAGCTCGAAGAATTTAGCCGAGAGGATATTAATGTTATGTAACGAGCATAACAGGTATTCAATGGTATCTTATCATAATTTTAACGAAACTCCGAAAGATAATGTCCTGGGAGATATTGTTAAAAAAGGAAAAAGCCTTGGGGCAACATTTGTAAAAATTGCGGTAAAGGCCAACAGTAAGGACGATTTAAGAGATTTAATCCATTTTACGATCGAAAACAGAGATGCCGGGTTAATTACTATCTCATTGGGAAGTATAGGGTTGGCGTCACGTCTTATTAATCCCCTGATAGGTTCTTTAATGACTTATGGTTATATTGACACTGCGACCGCTCCCGGTCAAATATCGGCATTTGATATCGTTGAACATATCCGTTTGCTTGACCCTGTCTATAATGAAGCTCTGATTAAACGGGGCAAGCTTCTGGATGCTGTTTGATTTCACTGCCGTCCCAACGTTAATCCATGAGCCGAACACTAAAAGCGTATAGAGCCGGTCTTCCGGTTAAGGGACTTAAGCGGCTACTAACTCCACCTCCTTCCCATCATGTACATAACCGGTCTGATCGAACACTAAATCCGTTTTTCAAGTGTTCCAGTTCGACCGGAGTTTGCATCTTTGCCCAGTTTAATGGTTCAAGTTAGCATACACCGCGCCATGAATCAGGGGAAACCTTGAAACTGTTAGCCAAAATGGAAATGTCCGGTTTTTATGTTTGAACGCTCTGCGCTATGCTCTCTGCGCTATGCTTTTATCTCTGAGCATTGAACCTTTCTTTGCTCTCTGCTTTGCTTTCGTCCTTAGTCTGTTACGCTCTGCGCTATGCTCTCTGCGCTATGCTTTTATCTCTGAGCCTTGAAAGTCGGACCTCTTTTAAGGTTTTTTATACAACGTTCCGGTTATTTATGATAAAATTTGTACATCATGTCAGAAACCCGTGGAAATTATTTTGTCTTTGCCAAAGAGGGGAATAGAAGAGCAAAAACAGCAGAAAGCTAGAGATGGCTAGAAATAACACCTCTTTACCAAAGAGAGGGAAAAAGAACAGGAAATCGACCTATTTCGATTGAACAACGATTCATTATTTAAAAAAATACTATAATTTGCAGGAAAGGAGTTAATTATGAAAAAAGATGAACTGGCGGAAAGATACAAAAGGTTTACCGAAGATTACAACAGCGGGAATGACCGGGCGGCCCTTTGTAATAAGTACAATATTCCGGAGAAGGACTTTGATGCATTCATTCAGTTTCTGAAAAGAAAGGGTTTTCAGCTCGGCGTAAAAAGTCCCGCCAAATTCATGACATCGCATGATATTGATTTTGAGATTTTTGGAGATGACATGCAGTTTATCGAGATCGAACTCGACCCCCATGAGACAGCCATAGCAGAGGCAGGCGCGATGATGTTTATGGAGTCGGGTATTCAGATGCAGACGATCTTCGGAGACGGAAGCGAGCAGTCCAACAGCATAATGGGCAAGATATTCGGCGCGGGCAAAAGGGTCCTGACCGGCGAGTCGCTTTTCATGACGGCCTTTACCAATGCCGGACAAGGCAAACGGCGCGTGGCTTTCGGCGCACCTTATCCAGGCAAGATAATCGCAATGAATCTCTCCGAGATAGGCGGTGAGCTTATCTGCCAGAAAGACGCCTTTCTCTGTGCCGCGAAGGGTGTCTCGGTAGGGATCGCTTTTCAGAAAAAGTTTGGTGTGGGCCTCTTTGGAGGCGAAGGTTTTATCCTCCAGAAATTGCAGGGAGACGGCTATGTCTTTGTGCATGCCGGCGGGACGATTGTCGAAAAAAGACTGGATCATTCCGAAACAATCAGGATCGACACAGGCTGCATCGCGGCCTTTCAGTCAGGTATGCATTATGACATCGAGTTTGTGGGCGGAATTAAAACCGCCCTCTTCGGCGGAGAGGGCCTCTTCTTCGCGAATCTCACGGGGCCCGGCACGATCTGGTTGCAGTCGCTGCCGTTCAGTCGCCTGGCCGACCGCATCATAGCTTCCGCGCCCAGGACAGGCGGACAGATGAAAGGAGAGGGGTCCGTGTTAGGCACAATCGGGAACATATTTAGCGGGAACAACAGGTTTTAATCCACATTAAGGACAGAAACAATCCACTCCACGGGTGAACGCCCGTGGAGTGGAAATAACTACACATGTCTCGATATTGGTCCTTTTAGCTCCTTAAGTACATATTCGAACTTACATGGTTTCCTGCCGAAACAGGTGCCGAGCGCTTCAAAAAGCGTAATCTCTTCGGTGTCCACTTCACGGCGTTTTATGGCTTCCTCCGTCGGCTGATAGAATATTTTTGTACCCTCTACATTGACGACCGTATTGGCGTACTTGCCTTCCATTAAAAGGAGCACTGCGCCGGCCCCCGCCTTGTACCCGAAGCTGACGTCAAACGCCGAGGAATGCCCCGAACGCACGAGATGGCCTGGCGTAACCTCCCTGACCTCGGGTATAAGATAAACACCTGGGGCATACATGCCTGTTTTTTTCATGAATTTTTCGACATCAGGGTCATTTTTGAGCCTCTTTTCGAGCTGCTGCCTTACATACTTCCCCGCGCCGGCGAGCTTCTTATGCCCAAACGCATCAACTCCGGCGGATTCATCATAGAGCATCTCTCCGCCGGAGGTCTTAATCCCCTCGGAAACTACGATGATATAGGTTCCTGCCTTCACATCGCTCCGTTCCACTCTCGCCATATAGGTGGTCTTCATATGTTCGTATACAACATCAAAATCTACAGGCACCTCAGGTATCAGTATGCAGTCCGCCTCGGCTCCGATACCCCCGCGGAAAGCGGTATGTCCGACATACCTTCCAAAAACTTCTATCACAAGAATCCGGTTGTGGCTCAGTCCAGTAGTCCTCAGGTCCCGCGTCATAACGGATATCCTGTTGATCGCCGAATCGCCGCCAACACTGTAGGGCTGAAGGTCAAGGTCCATTGTCTTCGGGACATGCACACAAGGAATATTGCGGGACGCCAGGTCTACGACAACGCTTCCGGTATCATCACCTCCGCTTATCACAAGACCGTCGATATTGAATTTATCGAGCCCACGTTTAATGCGTTCATATTTATTGGGATCGTCAATTTTAGCGATCTTCACCCTGGAATGCCCGGCCTCGGACCCTGCTAGGGACGCCTCGATCCTGCTAACTCTTTCGGCATTCAGAAGCACAACGTCATCAAGGTCGACAAGATTATAAAGTCCGGCGTAGCCATTCGGGATAACGACGGATTCAACTCCTAATGAGTATGCCTTTCGGGAGATGCCCTTAATTACGGCATTGAGCCCGCCGCAGTCTCCGCCGCTTGTGATAACTCCGATTCTTTTAATGGATGCCATAAGAAAACCTCCTCAAGGTAATATATTAATTTATCCTGGTTACTCAGTCGTGTCCCGGCCTGTTGAGTCCGCCGCGGATCAGGAAAATTTCCGACTGTTTTCCATCAGCGCCCGGACCGGTCCGAGTCCGTAAGGCGTCCCCTGTTCTATCGCAGAAAGAACGGTTCCGCCTCCCGTGAAAAAGTAATAATGCGCGTCATCAAGGACCGAGAGGTAAAGACCGGGGCAGAGGTCCTTGAACTCCTGCAATGTATCCCCTCCACCGTACATCTTGAGTGCGGTACTGTTATGGTCGATTGTGCTGTCCAGCGCTGCGGACCCGGCGGAAAAATGAGGTGTAAGCCCCATAACGGCGTTCACGAATATCGTCTTTGCCTGGAATATGCTTTCATATACAAGACTATCCTCAAATGATGCCGGGTCGATGTCCAATATATAGTTGTATGCATTGCCCCTCCTGAAGTCCTTTACGGATATCGTCCGAAACCGGCCTTCGAACCGGCCTTCGATGGAATCCGATTCGACAATATAGGGTAGCTCAATGATCTTCTGTTGCACCCTGTCTTTTTCTACAAGGTCCCGCGCCAGACCGATATCGCTCTCTGTAACACCAGCTATTTTTATTCCATATTTGGCGCAGAGGTATGTATTATATATAACGCCGCCGAGTATCAATTTGTCCACCTTCTCATAAAGCGCGTAGAGGGGCTTAATCTTGGTGTCATATTTCGAGCCTGCAACCACGGCAATAAAAGGCCTCTTCGGATCAATAACCATGCCCAGGTTTATAATCTCCTGCTGCAGAAGAAACCCGGCATAGGAAGGCAGGTGTTTCGTGATGTTAACTGTTGAGGTGTGAGACTGCCATGACCCGAACGCGTCATTGATGAATATGTCGGCAAGGCCGGCCAGCTGCAGCGCGAATTTCCGCCTGGTTTCATCATCGGCATCTTCTCCCTGAAACCAGCGGGTGTTCGGCAGGTAAATCCCTCCTATCTTCCTTTCACGCAGGTCACGAATCGCCAGGTTGACTGATGTGTCGATCCCGGCGATCCCGACCCCCGGCGCTATTGGGAATTCAGGGACATGAAATTTTATATGGAGTTTACGCTGAAGATACTCTACGACGGGCTTTACCGACTCTTCCATGCGGCAGGTGATTTCCCCTGTTTTAGCGTCCTTGGGCCTGCCTATATGAGTCATGAGTATGGGCCTTCCGCCCCTCTCCACTATGTTGTAAAGTGTGCCGAGGGTCCTGTCAATCCTGTAGGGGTCTCTTATCTGTCCGGCCTTGACTACGTTATGATCGAACCGCACCAGTACAATCTTGCCGTCGATAGGGGCATTCTGTATCAATGGAAGCCTCGGATCCAGGTTGCTCATGCGATACCTCCCTCGGATATTTCATAATTAACTTCTCAGACTAAATTTTATCACAAATCTCTATAATTTATGCGTAATGTCTTTATGATAATCCTGTATCGACCTGATGCTTATCTTTTTCTTCTTCACCATCTCGATCGCATTGATAACAGCCTTGGCGCCCGAGACTGTCGTCGTGTACGGAACTCTATACTGCAGGGCGCTCCGTCTGATTGAGAGCGAATCCTTCTGTGCCTGTGCTCCGCTGACGGTGTTTATAACAAAAGTTATCTCCCGGTTCTTGATTAAATCAACTATATGCGGCCTGCCTTCGGCAACTTTGTTTATAACCTCGACCTCGATTCCCTTGTCGCTGAGGAAGGCGGCGGTACCCCTTGTCGCGATGACCGAAAATCCGGCGGAATAAAGACGTTGTACGACGTCACATATGCCTGGCTTATCTTCATCCCTGATGCTTATTACTATCTTCCCTGAAAGCGGAATTTTGTTGTTGCATGAAGTCTGCACTTTTGAAAATGCGCGACCGAAATCCTCGTCTATGCCCATAACCTCTCCCGTTGACTTCATTTCAGGCCCGAGAATCGTATCAACGCCGGGGAATTTGTCGAACGGGAAGACAGCTTCTTTTACAGCAACATGCTTTATCTCTCTTTCTTCCGTCACACCGAGCTCTTTCAATGTCTTTCCGCCCATAACCTTGGCGGCTATCTTCGCAAGGGGAACGCTGGTCGCTTTACTCACAAAAGGTATGGTCCTGGATGCCCTCGGGTTGACTTCAAGGATATAGATCTCTTTTTTCTTAACGGCGAACTGGACATTCATAAGCCCGATAACGCCGAGTTCTTTAGCGAGCGCCCTTGCCTGTTTTTTTATTTCCTCGGTAATGTCCGCGTCTAAAGAGTATGGCGGCAGAGAGCATGCCGAGTCACCGGAATGTATGCCGGCCTCTTCTATATGCTCCATAACTCCACCGATGACGACCTCATCACCGTCGGATACGGCATCGACATCAACCTCTATCGCATCGTTAAGATACTTGTCGATGAGAATCGGATGTTCGGGCGAAGCCTCAACGGCGCGCCGCATGTAATCCCGCAGAGTTGCATCATCGTAAACTATCTCCATCGCCTTACCTCCCAGAACATAAGAGGGCCTTACCATCACAGGGTATCCTATCTTGCTTGCGACTTCCAGCGCTTCCGCAATGGACAGTGCTGTATCGCTTTCGGGCTGGCGAAGGTTGAGTTTATGTAGCAGCTTTTTGAACCTCTTCCTGTCCTCGGCCCGGTCTATGGAGTCTGGGGATGTGCCCAGGATCCTTATGCCCTCTTTCTCGAGCGGCACAGCAAGCTTAAGCGGCGTCTGTCCCCCAAACTGTACGATGACCCCATACGGATTTTCTATGTCGATTATATTCAGGACATCTTCTATCGTTAGCGGCTCAAAATAAAGCCTGTCGGAAGTATCATAGTCCGTACTGACGGTTTCAGGGTTGCAGTTGACCATTATTGTCTCGTATCCAAGTTCTTCCAGCGCAAAGACCGCGTGCACGCAGCAGTAATCAAACTCTATGCCCTGGCCGATCCTGTTTGGCCCGGACCCGAGAATAATTATCTTCCTCCTGTCAGACGGATTCGCCTCGCAGCTGGCCTCCGGTGATGTCGCGGACCCAGGCCCGGCGTCGTCTGTAAGCCGGTAGAACGGTCTTTCATATGTCGAATAAAGGTAGGGTGTGTAGGCGGCAAATTCGGCGGCGCATGTGTCCACCATTTTGTATACGGGACGTATATTCTGTTCTTTTCTGAGCCTTCTGATCTCCATCTCTTCGAGATTGAGCAGATGTGCAATCCTTCTGTCGGAAAAACCGTTCTCTTTCGCCTCTCTCAGCACGTCGTTCAATTCCGACCGCTTTATCTTCTCTTCCATCTCTACAAGCTGCCTT